>Ga0126381_100000189_pt1 | contig 68017 bp, 106 predicted proteins | sample PanSoiMetPlot_28_FD_96465 | JGI IMG/M metagenome (GOLD analysis project Ga0126381, IMG submission 96465) | Tropical forest soil microbial communities from Panama - MetaG Plot_28 | ecosystem: Environmental > Terrestrial > Soil > Tropical forest > Bulk soil | place: Panama | collected 2016-02-17 | reverse complement strand
GCTGTTTTGCCTTTGCCGTCTCCCAGCTTTTCCAGGTAGCGGCGGGCATAGGACAGACACCGCAGCCCGGCTTGCCAATGATCGAACCGGAAGGGTTCCAGTTGCGGAGAAAAGACGCGGACCACGTGGACGGCACCGTTCACGTACGAACCCATTTCCTTGACGAAGACCTCCGAGATCCCAATCCCTTTAACCAGCTTGAGCAAATAGCGCAGCTCGCTTCGTACATCGGGAAACGAAACAGTCCGATAATCGCTGAGCATCGAGCCGACAGGTAACTCGTTAAACATCTTATCGAGCTTGGCCTGATCCATCCGTTTCATGAGCAGGAATTGCCGGCGAAACAGATCATCGCGAGCGCCCGAGATATAGCAACAGCGCGCTTGCGCGGCTTCGGTAATGGCACGGATCGCGGCGACCTCGGCATTTAAGTGGCAACCGTAGCCGCCAAAGGTGCCAGCACAGCGCCCGCTTAGATCTAAAATGAGAGCGTTAAAGACGGGCACCCGGTAATCGGTGGTGATATCGAAGAGGTGCAACCGCAGCTCGGCGGCTTCGATCTTGCGGATACAAGCCTCGATCTTCTCCGGGACGCTAGTCAAGGGCGTTCGGGTTAAGAGCATGCCGCTATCCAAGAGGTATTGGTTCAACGTCCAAGCATCCCGTTCGATGCATTCGTACAAACCTGAAAGAATCGCGTCTTCGACGGTTCCTCCGCTCGCTATCCCGTTCGAACCCATCTGGACGTACATCAGCGGCTGGCTCTTAATTCTGGTCACCAGCCAGAGCAGATCGCTCGGCACCAGTTTCGGTGCCCCGTTCTGCACGTTGATAGCTTCTTCCCAAGCAATCGGGGTAAGCTCGTTAAGGATCGTTGAACGGCTCGGGAAACAGTCCTCGAGCGGCAAACGTTCTTCCTCTGGTAACTCAATGGCTCTGTTGATCCGGAAAGGTCCGGTGGGGTGTTCCCCCGCATGGAATTCGATGGCTTCCATGATCGCGCCGCACCGCGAATAGGCGGGCTCGAGTCCTTTCCCGGAATGAATCGAGACCGTTTCCGAAAGCGCACGGACACAGGTGTGGCAAGGTAGCCGGACCGCATCCAACCCGGTCAGATCGGCCACTCGCGAGATGCCGAAATCATTAAGCAGCTCTTTGCGCGACACCGCGTTAACCGTTTGCACGGTTGCCTCGCGAAGTTCTTTGCGGGTTATTGAAGGGGTTGCCATCTTTTAGCCGCCTCCTTCGCCTGTCGATGTTGCGAACATGGCTCTCGCTGATACCGAAGCGCGCTGCGATAGCACGGTACTGGAGTCCCTGCGTGCAGAAAACGCGAATGTCGCTAACCTGTTGAGCCGTGAGCTTTGCCATGCCGTGCTTGATGCCTGTGGCCGCGCGACCAAGTCCGACCATCTGACGCGAGTTCTGAGCTGCGGTGCCAAGGAATAAATGCTGGGGATTGCAGCAAGCAGGGTTATCGCATTTGTGCTGAACTTGGAGACCCTTCGGAATAGGTCCGACCCACAATTGATATGCCAGCCTATTAGCCCGTCTGGTTCTTGGCTGGAGCGTCGTAGCTTGGAAAATTCCGTAGCCCCGATTTTTCGCGCCAGTCCAGACCCAGCATTGAGGATATACAGCATCGTTTTTATCCAAGAACGAATTGAAACGGACGAGCTCCGAAGGCGTTAGCGATAAAGCAGCGGTCATAGATGACTCGATCCATAGCTCTCTTGATCAATCGCCTCAAGCCTTCATTCTTACCGTTGAGAAGTTTTTCTGCTAGACGTTCTCCGAATCTCAGGTACAGTTTCCGCAACAGCCATGGGCACCGCTTCGAGAACAGCCAGCTTCGGAAATAGAGCCAGCGTGGATCATCTATCCCATAGCAAGCTCGCGCCACCCAGCATGTTATGGCTGCTGCCGCCGACGCCGCCTGTGCCACAGCGCCTGCTGCCCCGACCCCGGCTGACATCATCCCGGCGCTCTGTTGGGCTTGGAGCTGTTGTTGCTGAGCCGCCATCTGTGCTTGGTTAAAGGCTATACCGTTCATCGTCGCGTAGTTGGCCTGCTGGAAAGAGTTATAAGAACCCGCTTGGCCGAGCTCGGCTTGCGCGAGGTTAGTGCCGCCTAACCCGAAGGGCCGTTTCTGGAACATGTTATAGGCTTGCCCCATGTTAGCCATAAACTGGTTAGCTTGCTGTTGCTGAAGTCCGCCATAGATCGCAGCCATCTGGGCGGTGTTCATGCCCATCTGTTCCTGCATGTTCTGAGCGCTGCCGTAGAGGCCGCCAGCTTGCGCGGCTGCATTAACCCCAAGCCCGTAGCTCTGGGCGCCTTGGCCCAGGACATTGCTGCCCAGCCCCATGGTCTGCGCCCCGGCTCCCAACTGGCCTGCACCCAGGCCATACAACTGTCCGCCAGCGGTTAATTGCTGGCCGCCCAGTCCCATGGTCTGGCCCCCGAGCCCCATGGTCTGCCCACCTAACCCGCGTAACTGGCCGGCTTGTCCAAGAATCGAGGCAGCTTGCCCGATATCCTGCATCGCTTCACCGCGCATGGCTTGCCCGTATTGAAGCGTATTGAGTCCAAGTTGTCTCGCAGCCGCCGCCTGTCCCGCCATCCCTTGCCCAAGAGACGCTGCGCCCAATGCCCCGGCTGCGCTCCCCAGGCCGGCTCGCATCATTTGTTGCTGGGTCTGCGGATCGATGGGTTCCTGCAAAAGCTGTTGCCCCATCGCGTACGGCGTTGCCGCCATGCCGGCCATCTGTCCACCCATCCGGTTGATCTGGCCACCGATGCCGCTGATCCGGCCACCCAGGTTAATCAGCGGTTGAGCTAAACCCGCCTGTTGCGCACCCAGCTGCGCAATGGGTTGCGCGTAGCCGGCCTGGGCCTGCCCCAGGTTGTAGATCGGTTGCGCCATCCCGGTCTGGGTTGCCCCGATGTTGAACAGCGGTTGCGCGGCGCTGGCGACCGTGCCGGCCTGACCCCGCAGAGCGTTAATGTCAGAGGTGGTATCGGTGCCGAGGCGACCCAGGATGTTGCCCCCCAGCCCTTGCATGATCTGACCGGTGCCAGCCGCGCCGCCGGCCACCCCTGGCACCTGCTGGTTTAACATCGCTTGGTACTGGTTATAGGCGTTTTGTAATGCCGGGTACCGATTAGCAAAATCGATGTCGCTTAAAGCGTAGGACGAGATATCGGCCCCGATGGCCATCTGGTTGAGACCCATCGCTGTCTGGTAATCGAACCCCGGAGGTGCCCCCTGCGCCTTGAATTGAGCTGCACCGCCGCCACCGCCACCACTAGGCATAAATTTAGTCCTCCTCCTCTTCGCTATAGATATAGGCTTCTTCAGGTGCTTTCTTGAGGCGCATCATACGCATGCCTTTCGGTCCGATCTCGGTTGCTTTGGGACAGAGTAAAAACAGCGGGTCACCAACTTGGCGCTTCACTTCGGTTGCTAAAAATTTCACCACCTTAACGAACTGACGCGGGCTGATCATCTCCGGGTTAATCGCTGGATAGATGACCGTCTGCTGGAGCGCTTGGAAAAAGCCGACCGGTCTGCCTTTATGCAGCACTAGATAGATCGGGAACTGGCGACTGACCGGGCTACCCAGCAGCTGCTGGGACATCAGGTCGATCCCGAACTCGTGGATGCGGCGTTCGTTCTCGATGGGAAGCAACGAGATGTCGCTCTCGTCCGGTTCTTTAAGTGAGCGTTGCATCGGCTTTGAGGTAAGCTGCGAATACGTCTCCTTTGGCTGCCGTTAGCCCCGTTGGTTGGCCGGTCACGCCTTTCTGGGTCGCGCCGATGGTGGCTACCGTGTAATCGGTGGCGGTGCTGAAATTGGTGACTTTGCCGGCAGCGTACGAAGTGAACCCGTAGGGCACGACGGTCGGCACCTTACACATCCGGCGCGGAAACAGCTGGGTGAAGAGTACATTGTTGGCTACGTTGGCCACTGCTTGGGTTGCCGTTCCCGCATTGACCAGCTGATAAGTGAAATTGGTCCAGTAGTACCGGATGGCATCGTGCAGATCCTGCTCGAACGAGTTAACCGTGCAGTAAGTAGCGGTTGGGCTCGCCTCCAGCTTGATCGCCGAAATCTTGAACTGGTTGTTAATTACGGTACACAGATTGGAATTGTTAGCCGTGCCGCAGAAACCGCCTGAAATCCATTTATTGAGATTAGTGGTCGCAGTCTGGGAATTGCTACCGATGGCGAATACCACCCCGATGCGCAGCCCGGTCGTGCCCTCGCCAAAGCTCCAGGTGCCAAGGGTGCTCACAGGTAAGGCCGGGATACCGGTGATTCTCACCCGTTGCCAGACATTGGCAGCTTGCACAGTGAAATTGGCGACGTAAGAAGCATCGCGCGCGCCTGTGGTCAAATAAACCGAGTAAGTACCGGGGACATTGGTAAAAACGCTGAAGGCCAGGGTGAGCGTTTCACCCTGAAGCATGACGATATCAGAGCCCTCGATCAGGTGCTCGTGGATGAACCGGTCAGTCGCTGCCAATGTCGGGACCAAGGTTGGACCTACCGTGTATTTGATGGCGGAAAGGCAGTTGTCGGTGTCACCGCTGGCTGGCGGCCCGGTATCAGCTGCGATAGCCAACACGCTGGCAATCGTCGCTCGGGTCACCACCATGTCATAGGTGTTGGTGTCACCCAACGGCACCGTGAAAGAAGACGCCATGGCTGGCAGCTGCGCGATCTGGTAGGTGGCGTTCTTGGCATAATTGCGTGCCACCTTAGCTGAGATCGATTGGGGCTGATAGGTGCCGCTAACCGGATCAAAGAAGTACCAGCTCCCGCCCATGGCAATCGGCCCCTGGTCAGTCGTCGGGAGCGTGGAACCGGCCGGCAGGATCAGCCCGGTCAGGAAGTTGCCCTCGATGTAGGCTTCCATCAGCTGGACCAGTTGCTGGCCGTATTCGTCTGCGTCGCCCTCAAATCCTTCCGGGAACGGCGCTATTGAGATCTTTAAGGGGACTTGTTGCTGAACTGACATGTTTTACCAGCGGTGGTTAGGGCGACTAAGGGCTAAGAGCTGCGGGCCGAACGGGTTTTTAACGAACCGAACATTCAGTTGCAGCGCGTCATAGATCAGTTCTTTGCTCCTGGGATGATAGATCGGGGGCATCCCGGTCTGCGGAATCAGAAACACGGGTACAGGCGTCTGGGGCGGGGTGGTGCCGTTACTCATGCGTTAGGTGCCTCCAATGCGATGTGCGGAGTAGCTGATTCGTCAACGGCACAACTGCCCTGCCCAGCCTGCAGTTGACGGTCGTAAAAGAATTTGATCATTCGCACCCCCAGTCTGCCTTGCCATTGGATCATCAACTGAAACGCTTTATCGACTCCGTCCATTCTCCCGATCTCGACACAGGCTGCACCATCGGTAGGACTCTCGTTGACCACCCATTCCCGAGTACGCAGATGTCTACACTGGCGCCGGAAGTTCTCGAGCTGCGTGGTGCCATTTTTCGAGACGTAATAGATGGTGCCTTTGACCGGGTTGCCGAACGGTCCGATATCGGCTCGCAAGACGGTACTGAAAAGCAACTGATAGTTGCCCGCTAATCCCGTGACGTAAACCTGAATTGGGACAACGCCTTTGAGACCCGTGATCATGATTTCCGCGAACACGAACCGGTAATAATCATCGGTCTGGAGCAGAAACGCGCGCGTCTCGAAGCTGCAGTTGACCTCGGTCTCGACGTCATCAAGCTGATTCGGTATGAAATTTTCCCAGAGGTGGATGTTGCTTTGCAGTGGTAGATCGCTCTCCAGTTGCGGACTGGGGCTCTCGCCGGCATTGAGCGCCAGGAATCCCGCCGAGTACGCTAGCTCGTAATTGTGCTGGGTCCCGTTGACGATGGGCGAGGTGTATTGCACCGGGTAGCTACCGGTCCAGATCCCGACCCAGCAGATCCCGGCTTGATTATTGAGCTTTTCGGCGACCCCACCATCCATGATCCAGGTATGCCGGTTATCCACGCAGCTGGCCGGCACACTCACCATCAGGATATTCTCCCAATGCCCCATACAGAGCCGATTCATGTTGGCGTTCATCAGGAACTTCGAACGCTGCATCTCGCCATCTGCAGTCAGGATGAGAGTCGAGAGGTTCTGGGTCAGGGCTCGGTCGTAGGAAATGACGCCACGTGCGGTAAAAAGCCAGAGCATCCCATGGAGATAGGTCCAGGCCCACGGCGCAATGATCCCAACCTCCAGGCTGACATCCGATTGGAACCCTGGGGTCTGCTGCCATTGGGTCCGATCCTGAATGAAGGACTCCAGCGTGTGCAATGAGCTATTGGTAGCAACCAGGAGTCCCTGGACTGGCGCGGGAATCAGGTTCTCAACGCCGCGCGGGAACCGGAACCCGGTCTGCTCGGCCAAATAGGTGTTCTCCTGGAAGCTGGCACCGTAGAGGAGATCACTGGCAAACACCAGATCCCCTTGGGATAACCATAAGCGGTTATCCTGCCAAATCATCGCTGTCCCAATCGGGATCGGCGCTCTCGGGGTACCGGTGACGTAGTTGACATCGATGACGCCGCTCGTGAAATCGTCTAATTGCCAGTAGCAGGGCTTGCTGTACCCGTCCTGCATGATGACCACGTTACGTGGCTGGGGTAATACGGTGATGGCATTGGACGCATCGTATTGGATCGCTTGGATCGTGTTAGCGAACCAGATCCAGTCCACGTCCGGTCTGAAGACAACCTTAGGCAACTGGGTCCAAACCTTGAATGGAAAGATACTCCAGTAGATCAACCCATCGATAGCAATCAGCTTATAGTTGCGATCATCCATGGTGCGCGCCCAGAAATTGCCTTGGGCTTTGCGGCCGCAGAAACTCTGCAGGCGCCGTTTACCGGGTCGGGTCTGGACCACCCCGCCGCGATTCGAAATGTTTACGCCCCAGGCATAGGTTCCGGGCTGGAGATCGGTGGGATACAGCAAGCTGTCAACGCCGCCAACGTACTGGCCATCGACCGAGAATTGCAGCTGTTGCGCGCCCATAGTCTCACGGCATCGAAATCATGGAGCCGCCCCATATGCTTGGGTCGATGCTCAAGTTCAGTTCCTCGTGCGGATGGGTGGCCCGCCATTCCTTGTTTAAGAGGTCTTTGGCGACTTGTAGCAGCATCGTCGCGGCGTTAGGGTCAGTGGTCGCGGTCATCACCGCGCGCATCGCGTGCAGCATGGCTGAGCGGCTCCGCATATGAACGGGATCCGTCAGACTAGTGATTTTAACCAACCGTTTCCGGTACCGGATTCTGACTGTCACGGCTTTCTGGCCAATTTTTATGATGCGAAAGCGTGGCTCCCGGATATTGGGCCAATAAGTGCCGAGGGCTTGCCCGTAAGCGGTCCCATCAGTTGCATACAGCTGGATGAAGCTTTGGGGATCTCCCAGTACAATCCTATCGATCCGCTTAAACGGCAGCGCTTGATCGGAGATATCAAAGTTGTTCTGTTCGCAAGTGACTTGTGTTCCTAGCTGGCCATCGTGAACCGAGTAGACCGGGAGATCATTGACATCGAGTCCGTAGGCCCGGATGATGCACCCGGTGTCACCCTGGTTTACTGGATAAGCTGCTATGTAGCTGGGTTGCCAAAGAGGGAACGCGACGGGGGATTCGCCAATTTCTTCCCAGCCGCCACAGGGTCGGTTACTGCCCACGACATCTGCCATGTCGTTGTCCTGGCCCAAACCGTCCATCGAAAATTCAAACCATTGGTTACGAAAAGTTCCGGTACTGTGGTTGACGTTGATGGCCAAAATTTGATCGACATACTGGGGCAAGGTGACATAGAAGCTGTCAAAGGTCTGGATATCCACGTACCCGATGAGCGGATCCCAGTTGCTCAGATTGGCCAGCAGTTCTATTGACTCGGTGATTCGGTCGAAGATTTTCTGTTGGCCGATGGGGCCGAAGATGTCGCAGGCGGCGTCGTAGAGGTCCGCCACGATGATGGAATCGCGGGTTCCAATGTTAAGGTTGAGGGTCGGGCTCGTTTCAGCAACATTGCTAACACGGGCGAAAAGGTTGCGGGCAGCTTGATCTTCATCTAAGAACCTCATGGCGTTTTGTTCCGCAGCGGCCGCGTCGTCCCAGTTAAGCGTGTCAAATCCGCGTATGGCCAAACATGCCGTGATAATGGCTTGGCGGTTGGATAGCGGGATCACATCGGTCGCAGCCGTGATTTTATGGGTGCGCCGACGGGCCAGGATCTTGGCACTCACTCCGGCCTGACTTAACTTGATCCACTCAAATTGCGGATAGAGAACCTGTGGCTGCCACGTAGCGACCAGTTTTGAAGGGATAATGTAGGGGCTCGCGTACAGGGAGAGGTTGCCCTGGGTGAGCGGTTTAGAGACCTCCAAAATGTTGTAGAAAGTTGTGGTAATGGCTTGCCCAACGTAAGCGGTGATCCAGGTCGTGCTCCCGTCCTGGTTGACGGCATTGACCAAGACCTGCGCGTTGAGGTCGGCGCTGTTGTCGCTGTTGATAATGAACTGGCTACCTCCCGGCGGCCACGGTTTTTGCAGACATTTCCACCCGCGATCTTGCCACTGCCAACCGCTTTCGGGATCATTCGACCCAGGCCCGTTGAGGCTGAACTCGTAGAATTGATTCCGTGTAAAAGCCGGTTGCTTATTGATATTGATTTTGATTGGTTTTTGGATATGCGGCGGCAAGCAGATGTAGTAAGACTGGACAATGGGAATATCCACGTACACCAAAAGGGGATCCCATAACACGTTGGTGCGTGTGGCCTTGTTCGCCAAGAGCTCAACAGCTCTCGTGAGTACATCGAAGGTATATTCCTGATCGCAAGTCCCTAAGACTCTTCCTACTTGCGCTATCACCTCTGAGACGATGATCATTTGAAATTGTTCCTGAAGCTCTTCCGCAGATCGTCCCCGTATCCTTCCTGCTTCTTGCTTTTCTCAGGCGGTTCGATATGGTGCACCGCGAGGCTCACCGAGTAGCGATGCTTCTTTTTACCGTTTTCGTCGCTCTCTTCGTGGTGCCGGTGTTTGACCGAATACTTGATCTTGGCTTCCCCGTGATCGGGCATCTCCAAAAGACGCGGATCATCGTGCCCGTCGATATGCAGCCGGGGTGACCCGTCATCATCATCGCTGGTCATGGCTTGCATCATCGCAGCCACCGGCAACCCTTTATCCTTCCGGCCTAGTTTGATTGGTTTACTCATAAAAATGAGGGACCGACACAGTGTTCAGCTAACTCATCGCTCGAAATGCTGGTATCGTCGGAATCAGTCCGCTCCCCACCCATTAATGGGTTACGGAGAAAAACAGCGCATCGGCCCCTCCCGGTACAAAAAGAAGGAGGACCCATTTTGTGCCACGGGTCCTCGCATCCCTACATGCTGTAACCTGATGCAGAACCAGGATACGAATTGCAAGTAAGGAAATTGAACGTGGGATTGCACCTTTTGTATGCAATCGGTATTACGGCATGTGGCCGTTCAGGACGATACGCCCTGATCATCTGATAGATGTGATACCCATAATCACCATAAGTATTACAATCATTATCCCGTATCACAGTGAATTCCAACTCCCCTTGAGCGTATTGCGCAGGGAACTTCCAGTCACCAACACCCAGGTATTGCTCGGGCACTAGCCTACGAAAGCTGTTGGCGAATATAAGAAAGCCTACCTCGTATTGCGCGTACAACCAAGCTGGATTTGTTCTCGCCCCGAACCCCGTGGTCACGGCGACCGCAATTTCTGGTTCAATGAATTGCGGTATAAGCTGTCCGTTGAGCACTGTAAACGTGTTGAAACGCAACGGCTGTTGATCAATGCCAAACGCAATGCCACGATAAGGCCCTTCCCAGGTGTAACCAGTAAGCGCTTCGTGGCCCAGATCGTATTTCCCAGTGGTCAAGTACTGGAGATCCTGATGGACGTTCAACTCGTCCCGGAACACGTTCAATTGGTTCTGGCTCCCGATGAATTTCGCAATCGCACCTTTCTCGCTCTCGAATGCTTCGCATAGGAGGGTTTCATGCGCGAACACGAGCAGGTACTGCAAGAAACTGAATGTTAAATTTGCGTCAGGTGGCGTCGAATCGTTCATGCCCACATCGATCATCTGGACGTCGCCATTGACCATCGCCTCGAACGTGCGCCCCTGGTTGATCTTGACTTTGAACCCACTGTGCAGGAACAACTGGCTCCGCACATCGCAGTTGCTCAGATAGAGGAGCTGTTTCTGCAAAGAATCCTGGACCGCGACGTAGCTGTTCTCAAATGCCGAGCGCATTTGTTTGCAGCACACCTTAGGGCCTCTGCCACGGAGAGTCCCCAGCCGGGTTACGTATTCCGTCGTGCCGACCTGGGCGATTTGCCCGAATGTTCCACATGAATCAGTGTCATTGATATACTCAGGCAACACGAGCGATTGCCCAAGGATTGGTCTTTCGACCACCACGTTCCTCTGTTGATCCGAAATTCCGTTCTCGAAAACGCCACCATCGAGGGTGTCGTTATACGGCGCGCGCCGCATGATCAGGGTCGTAATTTGACCGACAAGACGGTTGTTATCACGATTGGCAAAATCTACGGCTTGTATGGGAGTTACAATACAATCAGCCATTTATAGTAATTCAAGTTGTGCGGTGCGCCAGAAAAAGGGCACACGCGGGGTGTTGTTCAAGGTTTGCTGTGTTCAGTACCAGCGGACAAAACACCCGATACAACACTGCACGTCCCGGTGGCGGACGCTGAGGTCACGACTTGGCAGCGGACACTCGAAACTGCGATTTAGGGTCTAGCCTCGCAGCGCATCAAATGCAAGGATAATAATTCATGTTTCGGCTTCGAACCTTGCATGCGCAACGCTGAAAACCTCCGATATCGTCAACTTTTTGCTATCGTTGAGGGACTTACAGACGGAAAAACGGGCCGAAAAAGCATGGTCCTGACGCCTCGGCGCGCGCTGTCATCTTTGATTCCGTGCAGCAACGCGGGACGTCGGCCGCCCTTTTCGACGCTCTCAAGGGCTTCCTGGGAAATGGTCGGCGCATTGTAATACTGCTGGATCGCATAGCTGTCGCGAGACACTGAGATGTACTTGTCTCGGTAAAAGAAATCCCAGCCTTGGTTGGCGCTCCCCACGGTCCATTGCGGGTGAAGATCGAAAAAATCGGTGCGAAACACCGCGTTGCCATTCATGTGCAAATTGTCTTGAATGCTCCCTGGCATGTTCCAGTGGCCGAAGGCTTCCTTGCCCTCGCCCTTGGTGATTTCCCATTCGGCGGAAAGTTGGTCCATCCAGTCAAAGGAGAGCGGTACGCAGTCCGGCTCGAAGAGGAGATAGGCCTCGTTGCGCGAGGTGTTTTGCCGATGCAAAATGGTCATCTCCATCATGGAGGACATCGCCAGCATGTTGCTGCCACCGGGCCAGCCGGTGTCATGGTTGCGGGCCATCAAGGCCGCTGCTCGTCCGAACTTGTGTTTGGCGAGTTTCTCGAATTCGCGCGGGACCCAGATCGGACAATCCTTGCGATAGATCAACCAGAATTCTGTCTCACCACGTTTCTCTCTCTCCAGGTCGCAGATCAACTGCACCAGCTCGAAGGTCGGTCCGAGATCCAGCGGGCAACATTGTAAACACAAGGAAATCATGACCTCGATGGCACCAAGCGTGTAACGATGGCTTCTGAACGCTCCTGGAATTCTTTGGCCCATTTTCTGGCCTGGGCAATTTCGCGCTTGTCAGGTCGCACGACCCGCTGATCCATGGTCGCGATACGCTTTTCAAGGGTGTCGCATAAATCTGTGATCGTCCTAGTCAGGACCCAATAATCCATGCTGCAGGCCAGGAACTGTTGCTGCAGCCGGGTCAGATACGCGTCCATATAGGCTTTCACTGATGCAGGATCCTCAAAATTCGGCTGCGGGATGTCTGTGTATTGCGGGGTCAATCTGATCATAGGAGGCTCTCGATATGGGTTTTGAGGCCCAGTGTCCAGTCACCATGGCTCCAGTACAGGCGGAAGGGCCAATCAGCCGGCCGGTCTCTGGTATGACGCAAGTGGTAACGCTTAGGCTGGAAGGTGACCGCGTAAAGGTTGAGACAATCGTGCTCAGCAAACTTCATCGGGTGAGCGAGAAAGTTCTCGGGTCGAAATGGCACATCGCTGTAAACGGTCTCATAAAGACTCTTGCCTTGCACGGCTTCGATGTGTTCCCGACAGCACCGATAGGTGTCGCGCCACCACAAAAACGGGCATTGGATCATCAGTTCGCGAGTCAATGAGAGCCCCATACAACGTTCGCAGGGGCCGCGCCAGACCCGTTCCGCGACCGGTGAATCCGCCCAGTCGCACCATTCGATCACGGGTAGACCTTGATGCATCAACGTCTCGATTGAGGCCGGCCCGAAGAGCATCAGGTCCGAATCCCAGGAGATGATCAGCTCGGCGTCGCTGATCTGATCGGCAAACATTTTCTCGTACATCTGCATCGTGTACCCGTCGGGCCACACATCTGTGATGTAGCTGTAGATAACGTTGGAGCCCAGGTTCCAGCTTTCGACGATTTCGCGGCAATCTGCATCCAGGCGAACGTAGATCCGGCCAGGGGTCTGCCAGAATTTTTGGATCAGCCGTGTCGAAAAATAAAGCCACTCCAGATCCTTCCGGCAGCTGATCCTTAAAATGTCGCAGGTAGGATTCATCGCGGTAAAAACAGCGCATCACATTGAGCGTCGTTTCCGCTCCCATGCCACCCGCTCCCAGGCGGATAGAATTCGGCGACACGGTACTGCAGTTCGTTCTCCAAGACATGTTGGAGCTCGGCGGTCGAAGTATTCTGGCGCTGTAAGGCGATAGGGTTAATCTCCAGCCAGATCGTCGGTCGATGATGCATAATCGTCTGTCGGGCACCGCGAAGCGCCTGGGGTTCACAACCCTCGATATCGATCTTCATGAAGGACACTTGGCCGCCAATCGCGCAGTCGCCATCAATGGTGATCCGGCGATGCTTGGTCATCGGCCACTGGCAAGCCGGATCAACCAGCCGGCTGCCACCGATGCAATCGGGCTCGTGAAAGAGGTAAACTTCGCCTGGGGTTTCCCCCACGGCGTGCGGGATACAGTAAGCCCGTGGGCAATTGCGTTTCAGGCATTCGAACTGGACGGGGTGCGGCTCGATAGCCACGACGATCCCGGTCGCTCCTACCAGATTAAGATAAAACACCGTGTGATCGCCGAGGGCCGCGCCCAGATCGTAGACGGTCGAACCGGGTTTGATGTAGGGTACCAGCCGTTGGAGGACCGGCTGATCGTGATCCAGGCGCCTAGCTTGCTCCACCCAACGGGAGAAATGGGTATCGTGTCTCATTACCCACCAGCCTTCCGGAGTCTGCATTATTTCGTCTTCGTGCATTCTGTTTTATCGATGTACTTCGGCAACACGAAGTTGAGGTCTTCTGAAGAAAGTGTGTCGTTATAGGGCGCAGATTTCTTAATCAGTTTCGTGATCTTCTTAAGCAGTTTTTTCTCCGCTTTAGACCTCTTCACGGATGTTTCGGAGTCGGCGTTGGCGTCTGAGCTCGAAAAATAAACCTGCCCAAAATCACTTGCGCCGGAGTCGGGCTCAGGTTGGGCTCAGACGTAAACCAGTGGGGGTTGCCGGTGCCCCCACCGTGAAGGTGAAAGGGGCAGTGAACGGACTCTCCTGAGCGAAGCCGTTGACGGCCGCCACCGTCACGGTGTAAGAACCATTGCTGAGCGCTCCCAAATCATAGTGGAGTTGCTGCGAGCCATCGGCATTGACCTGCGCTTGCACATTGAGATTGGTCGTGGCCAGCCCCGTAATCACGTAGGACACTACATTCAACCCCTGGTTGCCGGAGCTAGCCGGGACCGGATCACAGACCAAGAAGGGTGCGGCATGCACTGCCAGCGTGGTTAGGCCCAAGAGCAAAAATAAGATTTTCATGGTCGTTGGAATCTCATACGTCTGGTCGCGGGGTTGAATGTTCCGGCATAAAGGCCATCGTGCCCAAATGCGGACATATAAGCTGTGTATCAAGCCAGAGGGGAATCTGGCATTGCTTGACCCGGCGACAGAAGGCCTCATCTTCGCCCTCGTCTTTCTCCGGTTGAAAGTACCTCCAGGGGGTAAATTCCGCCTCCGGTGCGAGGTTGGGGAACTGGCGCTGGACCTCCAAAAAGACCTCCCGGTGGACCAAGGCACACCCGAATCCGATCCAATCGACCTCGACCAGACCCCTGGCGCTCCCTCTGCGGAGCTGGTCGCACAGAAGTTTGTCCTCGTGATGTCGCGGCCGGATCTCGGGCTGAGCGACCAGTTGCCCTCGGTATTTTCGCGAAGCGTAAACCCCTCCGACAATCGGCTTGCCACTGGCTAAGAGGCGCTCGAGCACATCGTAATTCGTGTATTCCTCAGGCACGTTCTGGGAACCGGCGATCCACCGGTACCAATCCGGATTCTTGATCGGCGCTGCCATGTCGGAATCGAGCCACAAACTCCAGGTTGCGCCGCTTTTGAGGAACCGATGCGCTAACATGTTGCGGCTGCGGTGGATCACGGTGTCAGCCATCACGTCGAATCCAAGCTCGTATTTCTTGGCCAAGTACAAACAGGTCCACATGAAAGGCAACGTCGGCCGTTCCAGGACCGGTGCGCAGACTATCACGCTCGTCTTGGTACGATTAGGTAAACTCTCGGTCCATCCCTCCTGACCGTTGGCTGCGAAGTGCGGTTCGAGCTCATCGAGGATATCGGCTTTAACCCCTGGGGTGCGCTTGATAAACTTCAGGACGCAGGAGAGCGGGATGGTTCCTGGCTGTTTCATCCATTTCTCTAGCGTGTCATGACTTCTCTCGTAGAAGTCCTGAGCTGCCTTGGCCTTAGCACCGCCCATTTCCCAGATATGTTCCAAGATCATCTGACCCAGATCCAGGTCGCGCTGGGGCTTCAGTGGCTGCACAGGAGTTGTTGGGTCGGGTTCAGGCAGCTTGGCCGGCACAGGTACCGCCCTCTGCTCGACTATCGTGCCTATCGTGGTCCGGATTCCGTGCTGCGGCGGCACCACCGCGATCTGCGGTCCAGGGGGCTGATTCTGTTGCGGCGGCACCACCGCCATGCCGCGCCCCTGAGGCTGTTGAATAAACTGACCTTCTAACACGGGTATTCCTTGCGGTATCTGTCCCTGTTTGTTTGGCACCGTACCACTCCCAGGATAATAAAGATCTTGCATGGGAGCTGGCTGAACCGCCGCCCCGGTCTGTCCCCCATACTTTGCCTCTAAAGCTTCTGCGTTTACCGAGATCATTTACTGCCGTCTCCCCAGTCGAAGTTCCTAAAGCTCTTGCGCACATCCAGATCGTGTATAGACAAGCCCTGCCCGTTCTGCTGCGGTTTGGCTCCGGTCGGACTCGGCGGCGTACCGCTCGTCTGCGATATCCGGCGGCGCGCACCATTGATCTTTTCCAGATCGCTTTTGAGCTGGTCGCGCTCAGCCTTTGTTTCTTTCAATTCCTTTTCCAGGTTAACAATTTGCGCATCCATAATCTGGGTCTGCGTCGCGGTCAGAGCCGCCCGCACCCAGGCCCGTGGTCCGTTACGCTCAAGATCTTGTACCGTTTGATTGAAGAATTCGTTCAGTCGTGTGAACCGTTCATTGTGCGCATCGATAGCCGCGCGCTCTTCCTTGGTCTTAGCTTGACTAATATCTACCGGCAGAAAATCTTTAATCCGTTGCTCCTGAATCCTGGTCTCAGCCAGCACCTCCTCCTGCGCCCATTTGTTTGCTGCCGCATTTCTTTCCTTAATCCAGTTGTCGTAGCTCGCAGCGTCGTTGCCGTGTTTGAAAAGCTCCGTATTCCGATCTTTCTGGAGTTTTAGCAAATCGTTAACCTGGGACCGCAGCGCTTCCCGGTTCATCTCATCGGAGACTTTGGCGATCACGGCTTGTTGCCACCATGCTTTCTGCTCAGCTATCGTGTCGCCTAGTTTGTCCGGACTATCCCAGCCCTGCTTCACATCGGCAGCCCAGCGCGCGCCTTGCTGCTGGTCATCCAGCATGGTGCCCGCTTCATCCAGGATACTCAGGTATTGGTTGATGATCGGGACCTGATACCTGCGATTAAATTCCGGGTCAGCAGCGATATTGAACCGGCGCCGCATACCGTTTAATTGCTCGTAGTCAGCCCTTAGTTCCGGCGTAAGTTGATTGGCGCGCGCCTCATTTAACTGCGCTTCGATAGCTTTGTGTCGTTCTTCCTGAGTGCGCAACAAAGCCCGGTCAGCTTTCCATTTATCTTTGACGACCTTAAACTGTTCGTAGACCTCTGGGCGCTGCCCTGTCACCAGGGTTAGTTTATCAATCTCATCGTCACTATGTTCCCTGGGCGATTCTTCAGCTTTCACCGTCGGCGGAGGAACAACAGGTTCCACCCTGGCTACCACTTTTTCAGTAGCCGGGGCTAACTCCTTTTCGGGCTTGGTTTCCTGAGCTGGACCGGGGGCTTCCGGTGCTTTGGGTTCAGAATCCTGTTCCGCCCAGAAATCCTTGAAGTGGTCCTTTAGCGCGCTGAGGTCCTCAGGACTCGCACCAGTATCGACCGTGACAGTTTCCGGGACCGTGGTACTGATTGGAGGGTTATCGTCTGGCATATCAATCCTTGGTCATATCGATTGGCTTAGCGCTGACATCGGGTTCCTCGACGACACGGCAACTGGTATAAATCTGCAGAAGGCACAGCTCGTAACCAGCGGCATAGGCACCGGTCATCCCGGCCATTTCGATAGTTTTGAGGCTCTCGAAGGTGATACGCGGCTTGTAGTTATGCAGGAAATTTAGCCATTTTTGGCCCAGTGGCGTATTCAGGAACTGGTTGACGCCAGCGGCATCGCTGGGAGTCCACTTATTAAGCTGGGGTAACTCCATTAGCCTCCTCTGGCTGCCGCCATGTTATTGCCGAGAAAATCTTGTCCGGGTGGTGGGCCGCCCATTCCTGCAGCATTCGGGCCCATCGGCAGCCCCATCGGCCCAGACATGCCACCGGGCTGCGGGAGTTGCGGCATAGCCATCCCGGTTAACCCCGCGTTTTGCTGCGCCATGGCCTGCATTTGCATCGCTTGCATCTCGGCCGCCTGCACATTTTGCATTAAGTGCCCGTACATCTTTTCCAGATCTTTCTGTTGCAGGATCTGCGGCTTGAGCTGCCGCTCGTTAGCCCCCTGTTGCATCATGGCTTGCAGATGCGCTTCCCCGTGGGTCAGCCCCATCTTGAGCGCACCCAACAGATCTTTGGGGATCTGGATCGGCGGCATCTGCATGGCGATCTTCATGTGGTCAGCCACCGCAGGCACCAGGGTCTGGTAATGTTGCATATGCGGATCGCGTGCTGAGACCTGCACGCCTATCCCAGAGCCAAGCATGGTCGCCCATTCCATCTGCTGCTGGCGCTGAGCCTCGATATCGGATGTTTGCGAAGGCTGCGGTACGAATATTTCCTTTGTCACCTTAAACCCAAGCATTCTGTTGCCGGCCATCTCATCCAGTTTGGATTGGTCGAAGTTCGGGTTGCCCTTGGCGATTTGGTAGAACTGAATAAACATCATGTCGTCGTCACGACCCGCGTGTTGTTGGAATTCAGTGGCGGGCTGGTTGGCCAACAAGATGATCTCTTGAACCGAGAGCCCGTCATCCATGAGTTTGAGGATCGTCTCGACGCTGGCTTGATCTGCATCACCCAGATCGGGAGCCCGCGTAAACTGTACACTGGTGTCGGGATCGACAGCCACCATGACGTCATAAAGATCCCCGCTGATGAGCGTCTTGCCTGTGTCGGCAGCCTTCTGCTTAGCCCTGCGCTGTTTGAGCGCGGCGCGCAGATTAGTCTTAGAATAGATCCGGCGCTGCCAGGAGGAGACCCCTTTGGTCATATGGATCCACCAGCGCGCCATCATCCCCTCTTTAGTCTCTTCTTCTTTTACGACATCGATTGAGGTCTGGGTAGCCGTGGGTACCTGCTGACCGTTGTTATTTATTGCCGGCAGTTTAGGCAGGAACGAACCGGCAATGATTTCCGCTGTGGACAGAAGTTTCTGATCCAGTCCCAACCAGTTCTGGATATCGACTCGGAACTGCTGCATCAAGAGCTGGAACCCTTCCGGCACGATCATGAAGGGCGAGCGCACATGGGGCTGGAGCCGGCCAATGATTGATTCCTCGGCTTGGCCTACCAAAAGGCCCGAGATGTACATCGCATCGATAAAACTCATTCTGGCCTTCTCGATGGCCAGCGAGATGTTATACAGAAGTCTCCCGATCCCTTTACTCCCAAACAACCGGCCGTTACCCCCTTGAAAACTGAACAACGTGATCACATCGTCCATCGCTTCCGCGACACCCTCGAAGTAACCAAGCTCGTACGGATCATCCTCCTGCGGCGTCGGATCGTCCTTCCCTATCGTGATATTCGCCGAGGGGCTCTTGGCTTGTGCCTTATCGCGGCTGGAATCGGTACTTTTCTTTGCGCCATTGCGGTTGATCCACCAGTGGTCGATCCCCCCGTCGTAACATTTGACAAAGATGTGCGCCGTCTCGATCATTTTACTGGACCGATGAAACGAATAGTAAAGGTTCCCCTCCCGCACCATGTCCGCCAATTGCCGAGGGTTGTAGACCATTGAATCGTAAGGCGGGGCCGCGCGTTCGATAGCGCTCTTCAGATTGCCGACATTGTACCCGGCAGCCAGGGCGGTGGCTTCATCGACAATGATGTCGCAACATTCGTGGATGTAGTAGTTGCTTTTGACGACGAAGACCGGCAGTTTTTCCGCGAGTTGCGGAGCTTGCTCGTCGTACAAACAATCTTCTTGTCGGAACGTTTTGGGCCGCCATTCATGCTCATCCATTTCAATTGCGGCAGTGTAGCCATATAAGACATTCTCGCTTGCGACCTGCTCCACGAAATCGATCCAGCCGTTCCAGGCGCGGATCTGCTCGGTGGTACGTTCGCGAAACTTCTGGGTCTTATTGGTCGCATCCACAAAGGAGTCATCCAATGCGCTCGCGGTCAGGTAACGCATGTTGTGGACGGCATCGATTAATCTCGGCACCACCCGATCCACGAACGTCGCTAGCACCAGGGTAGAGAAATTCGCGCGCCAGCCCTGTAAATTGGCCTGAAGCCGTTTCTCATCGAAGGGCGGCGTACCATTATAGCTGTCGGCTAAAAGCTTATTCCGATTGGCCCGCGCCTGATTATCTTTTTGTAGACGAAGGAACACTTCATAGGCTTGGCGGGCACTTGAGATCGGTTTGTTGACCACGGTGGTCGATTCGCCGTTGTCGCCGAACTGCGGCTTGTTAAAACGGCCGACCTGTTCTCCGCCAAATGAGGAGGTAATGCTATCAGTTGCCATGTTCTGTCAGATGCCAGCAGTTGGCTGGTGGATCATGTTCCGGAGTGGTTTGAGTATCGGTCATCCAGACGGCGACCTCGTTGATGTGCCCCCAAACACGGCACATAAACAGCCGTGAATCGAATTGGGTCCGCTGATTGCCTTTAAGGTGTTGAACCCGGACAGCGACGTTGTCGTTACAAGGCAGGCAACTGGTTGCCCATCGGATGTTCTGCGGACACTGCGCACAAATCTGCGCGCGATTGGCAGCCAGCCCGATGTCCACTAGGTCCACTCGCGCCTGGGCACGGCGCGCCAGCCAGTTGGCCGCTCGGTCAATCGGTCGCACGTAACTACTTGCTAATCCGATCCCTTGTTGACGGGTCGGCATAGCCGGTGAGTCCGCGCAGTTTTGCTTGAAATGCGCGCACAAATAAGTTTTCAGGTCGCGCCGGATCGCTTCAAGCGTGGCGTTCTGGTTCCCGCCGCACAGCTCGAAGTGCCGGGTACGGAAATCCAGCATGTTGCCCAGCAGCTGTTCGAAGGTAAACCCTTCGATCCGATGCGTCTGACCGCTCGAGAGGACCTGCGGATAATGCCAACCAGAGGGAGGCATTATCGAGGTGATAATGCCAAATTCGACTGCCACTGGAGCTTAAGCCGGAGTACGCGGTTTCTTGGGGCCGCCAGGAATTGACTTTTTCGAAAACGCTTCCGGGAAAGGCGGGAGCCCGTCATCGGAACGTTTTTTGAATTCCGGGTGCTCCGGGTTACCGCGCGGGCTGGTATCCGGATCCTGGCCCTGAAAAGCCGCTAGCCCTTTAGCCGGCGTGCGTTCGCCGCACTTGGTGATTTTGACGTGCTCCAAAAAACCTTCACGACACCCGTCATCGTCATTTTTGACGGTGGTGTCATGAATCATTTCCTTCGAAAAAGGAGTCAAAGATTTCATGAGGTATTCATGTGGGGAGAGCCCGTCTTCAGATACCAGCAACTACAGGGTATACTAGATCTCCTGCGAAAAATCCAGAGGTTGCAATGCGGCTTGTTCGCGCACCCCAAGGTTTCCACGGAGCGCCCCTGGCAATTGCGCTTGCCGATTACTCCCCAGCATGGAAGCCTTTTCCGGCCCATTGATAGCGGCCCCATGCAACATCATCACAAAAGCGTCAGCGATATCGGGACTCCAGCCCAACCTCTTTTTGAATTCTTTTTTGGGCTCTAATCGAATCCGAGGTTTACCAGAGGGACCCTTTGATGCGGGCTGATAACGGCGGCCACTGAGTTCCTTGAACAGGACATTGGTCTGGATCGCTGGGGCGATAGCTACGAAACCAAATTCGAAGAATTTGCGCGCACGTGCGTAGAGCTCGCAATCGATACCGTCATAGATTTCGATGGCGTAATCGTGGTCATCAGCCAGAATTTTCCGTGCGCCGGCCTCGCTGCCCCACATGACCCCACGGACCATCGGACTCCAGTTCTCACAGAGGGCATCATGGGTGCCCGTGCCGACCCCTGTCCGATCACAGGTAACCCAATCCGGGTGAATATTCAGACCCTTGCAACGCTGCTCAAGGCTTGCTGCAAGGGCAATCGTCTTTTCTTTCGGAAGTTCGTAATACTGGTCCGCCTGGATGACGTAACGGGGCTTACGCCAGATAGTCGGTGTGCCGCGCAACGGCTGAAAGCCGATTGCGTGGCCGTATTTGCCCGCAAACAGCACCACCCGGTCGCCGCCCTCGAAAGCCAGATCAATCCCACCGGTGCCGATGGTTCGCCCTGAGAAGATGAAAGTCCCGATGACTGCTTCCAAGAGACTGTACGGAATCAGCGTCTGTTGGAGAGCGCTTAGGGGATACATCCCGCGCCCAAAAGTTAAATAGCGCTGGCCCTGGCCACCAAGCTCCAGAGCATATTTCTCGTAGCCGTCAAAGGTCAGGAACCCTGGGAACACTAACTTGCGTTCCTGGACATTCTCGCTGTCTGCGCCATCCAAACGCAGGACGCTCCAGCGCTCGGCGCTCTGCCATTCTTTATCCGTATCCAGATTGACCTGGGTCCAGCCATTTACAGGCTCAGCCAGTTGCGCCAGCTTGGAGCTCACGTCGCGCGGGTTGGTCGCGCAAAACACTTTGACCGCCTCGTTCCCGTACCCGGAGGCGAGCAAGTTGGCAACCCCTTCCCAGCACCCGGCCGGGATCTCCTCGGCCTCGTCCAGGAGCGCGCGCACTCTGCTCATGGTGCCGAAGATCTTGTGCGGCACCTTGCGCGGGATCGGATGGTAACCTTGCAATACCGCTTTCCCATCCTCGCCTTGCGGGATCGCGATTAACGTGATCGCCGAATGACGATCTTTGGGATCCAACCCAACGAATCCATCCATCGTTAGTCCCGGTAGAGGAATTACAGACGCGTTGTAGAGCCGCTGCAGAGTAGAAAAGGAATTCGATTTGGCGTGTCCGCCGGTTGTACTGATGACCTTGGCCTCCGTGTATTCCGGGTCCCTGAGCCAATCGAGTAACAAATAGCCGATGAGGCTGTACGTTTTCCCAAGTGCAGCCCCGCCCAGGATAATCAGGTTCTGCGTGGTCCTGACCTTTTGCAGCAGTTTGCTGACAGCTCTTGGCTTGCAATTGAACAGCTCACCCCAGAGCAGCGTGCCGGCAGCGCCGTACCTCTCGGTGTCTAAGAGGCGTTTAACTAACGCCCAGATCCAGCCCCGCGCTTGATCGGGTTCCTGGACACTGGGATCGATTTCCCAAACCGCGCTGACGACCTCCTCGTCAGTTCCCTCCCCTAATTTCTGCCTGAACGTGGTCAGATCCATTGACTAAGCCTACCGCAACATAAGCCTGATGCTGATCGCTGAATATGGCGACCAGCACATTGCTGCGATCCAGGACCCAGTAGACATGACCGCCAAGCGGACTCCGATGCTCGAGATCATCAACCCGCCAAGGCTTATTCAAGGATAGGGCTTTCGCCATTGCCGCCTCCAGGTTCCTCGATCTTGATGAACTGGCAAACCATGGATGCGCCTTCCTTACGCACGTGAAATTCCCAGCTGGAGTCGTATAAGGTAGCACTGACTCCGCTGAGCGCGTACCTGCACCGGTTCTGATCCAGCTCAGCGCATGCTGCCCATTGCTTAGCGATATCCCTGAAGAGATCCCTGCCGAAAGTCGGGACTCGGGCCGCGATAATCGCTATGCCGATAGCGATATCGACACAGCAGCGTTGCTGTTCCTCACTGAGCAGATCGAAAGGCTTCAGCTCTTGCATTTAGCTTTATGCTCAGCTTCGCGCTGCTTGATCTCAGCATCCAGGATATTTATCCACACTTCCGCCGCTGGCACCTCACCGGGATTATTGCGTTTCTCAGCTTTTCTGATGAGTTTCCCTAGCCGGTGCCGTAACCGAATCAGGTCCTCGTCGTGGATCACTGAAAGCAGCGTTGGTAGATGTGGTGTTGTCATACCACATGGTACCAAACAGCGTTATCCGGTCAAGGTCGCATACCGGAAGCCCCAGTACCACCGAGCCCCATCAGGCCGGAGCCACCCAGCGCGGGGATCTTGGGCTTACCTTTACCGAAGGCCGGGGGTGCACTCTTTCCTTTGGCGACTGGGGGCGGCGCTTTCTTGGCGGTTTTAGATGCTGACTTCTTAGCGGGAGGAGGCGGACGTCTGGCCACGGCTACTTCTTCTTTCCGAGTTTGCGGTAACCCGATTTAGGTTTTTGCGCGATGCCGTGGAGATCCTTTGGTGAAATATCTTTAGCAATCTTGGCCGCTTCCGGAGAATAGGACTTGGAAGTTTCCCCCTTTTGGATACCTCTGGCTACACCCATCAAGCGTTGCTGGGCTGCCGTCGTGCGCTTGCCTTTGATTGTGCCTTTAGGCGGCATCGATAAACCGCATCATGACACAAATCATTAGCGCTGCGAGCACAATCGCGATGATCCCGCAAAAAAGTGCCGCCAGCTCGTTCAATTTCTGTAGTGATCGGATCATTTTCGCAAATCTGGCGTTGACCATGTGGTGGTTCTAGCTGTAGCGCTAGAACTGTTGTTCCGGAACACAAAAAGAAAGAAAGAACCGCATCATGCCATCAGTGCCATGTACAATCATCGGGACCATCACTTGGTCTGAAGAGGTTAAACCACCCCAACCCCAACCGCCAGGGATCTGGGGCGGAGCACCGCTGCCCGTGCCCACTCCACCGATTTATCTGCCACCACAACAACCCCCAGGAATCTGGCCACCAGCCGGAGTCGTCACCCCACCGATCTACTATCCGCCTGAGATTTGGCCCACCCCGCCTGCGAAACCGCCGTTAGGGATCTGGGGCGGAGGCAACGTGCCGATGCCGACCCCGCCGATCTATCTGCCGCCACAAGGTGGAGGAGGGGGCCAGCCTCCATTAGGTATTTGGGGTGGTCCATATTTCCCGCCAGGGATCTGGGGCGGAGGCAACGTGCCCATGCCCACTCCACCGATTTATCTACCGCCTGACACCATTCCCGGCTTGAAACCGGAACATCCGGTTTACATCCCACCGGCTTCACCCGGCGTGCCCGCTCATCCCATAGTGTTGCCGCCGCCCGGATCAGGAGATAAGCCGGAAGTACTGGAGAACTGGCAGGTAAAGACCTATTGGTCAGCAGCTACAGGATGGGGAGTGGCAATCGTACCAACGGAGAGCCATCCCGGTGCTCCGACTCCGGCGCAGCCGTAAGTTTTATCTCTCTTCTCAAAGCATAAGAGGGCATCAGCTAAAGCGTCAAAGCTGATGTCCTCTTTCTCTTTTTCAGGAAACAAAAACGTAGGCCGGCTGCTTGACGCCATGACTCATGTCGAGGTTGCCATCCACGCCGTCTAAGAAGATCGCGCTGGGTTGCCCCGCAGCGTTGGAAACGTACGCCGGGGTCAACAGCACGTTGGGTGCTCCTACTTGATTGGTCTGTCCCGGCAACGGGTTTTGCACCAGCGTAAACGGATCAAATTGCTGTCGTAACGCGCGCACGGTTTGTAAAGCTGTTGGAGCTGGCGTGCCGACCGGAGTCAGGTAACCCGCGCCAAGTTTCTGATCGTTACCTAAACTGATGAGTAATTCTTGCAAGGTCCCCATAGATATGGTCAGATTGCGCTAGCTGGTTCGTGGCGTCAACTCCGTCTCCCGCCTAAAAACAAGTGTCAAACTTCTTAGGCGGCTTTGCGAGCTATTCGGTCTTGCCAACCATCGATGGCGTAACCGTCCACGTTGGCGACATGGCCTATACCGTTGACAGCGGCGGGCTCTACAACGCTGCCCAGCCATCGGCCCCTCCCGGTGCCCAGCCCGTCTGGGATTTTATCGATACATTGCGCGGCGCTCCCGGCCCACAAGGAGTCCCCGGCGTCGGTGAACCCGGCCCGCAAGGCATGATCGGTCCGCCAGGGACCCCCGGCTCGCGCGGCCCGCAAGGACCGGCCGGGAAAAGCTCGTTCAGCTATTTAGCTAACGCGTTTACGATCCCGGCAACCGGGGTCGTGGTAATTACCCACGTTAATGACACCAGCTGGATGACCGCCGGGACCCTGGTCTATATTCCTGGAGCCGGCACTTTCACCGTCATCGGCTCGCCGGCTGATTCTCAGACTGTCAATTTATCCAACTCCGGTGATCCCAATAACCAGCCGGCCGGGACCCAGGTACAAGCCGGAACCATGGTCAGCCCAGCTAGTCAACGCGGGCCATCTGGACCTCAGGGTATCGCCGGTCCGGTTGGGCCTCCCGGGCCGCAGGGTGCCAGTGGCGCAAGCGCGTATTCTGTCACCACCCAGACTTTCGCGGTACCGGCGAGCGGCGCACAAGCCGTCTGTTTTGTGCAAACGGCAGCAAGTTTCGGCGTAGGCCAGATCGTGTTCGTGGCGGGCGGCGATTACATGAGCGTGCAGGTGGTCAACACGACCAACAACACGCTCACGCTTCAGAACATGGGGATACTGGGCACGGCCGCCGGCACCAATATTCCGATTGGTTCAACGGTCTCTGGGACCGGTCCGCGCGGGCCGCAGGGTATCCAGGGCCCGCAAGGTGTGCAAGGGCCGCAGGGCTTACTCGGCGTCGCGCCTACGGGAGCGATGTTCATGTGGCCAGCCCTGACTGCTCCCGGCGGTTACCTGCTGTGTGATGGCTCCCTTTATTCGCGCTCGGTCTATAGCGCCTTGTTCAGTATCCTCGGCACAGCCTTTGGCCAGTCCGGAGACGATCCTTCCCTGTTCCGGGTCCCGGATCTGCGCGGGCGGATGCCGCTGGGCGCTGGGACGGCAACCGGACCCGCCGGTGCCACCAATCACGCACTAGCCAGTATGGGTGGCGAAGAGACCCACCTCATGGTGCTAGGGGAAATCGCTGCGCACACCCACGGACTCAGTGGTCACTCGCATGCCGGTGCGTGGCATCAGCACACCATGGGGAACCACACCCACGCTGGTGCCAATCACCTGCACGATCTGCAGAACCACAGCCACGCCGGGGCAAATCACCAGCACGACCTCGCAAACCATACCCACGGGTATTCCTACACCGCGCCCGCATCTGTAGCCGGGTTAGGAGCAGGTCCTGCCTTTTATCAAGCGACCTTGGGCGGCTCACCTCAGACCAGCGGCCCCAGCCCGAATAACACAGGATTAGCTGATCGCAGCCTGCAGACGGGCGGCCCATCGATCAACAATTCAGGTTGGAGCGACCGTGACCTGACCACTGGCGCCCCGAACAACAACTGGACGGATGGGCCCAACGCCACCCAGACCGGTGGCCCCAACATCGACAGCACGACCTCAGTCGGGAGCGGGACAGCGTTCAACGAGCTGCCGCCTTTTTTGACGGTCAATTACGTAATTAAGACCTAGGGAACCATGACCGAATACCTTGTCACGCCGCGAGTACCGGGAGTCCGTCCGCAGGACCCACCCAACTACGATGGCGTCGTCTTCGCGTACGTGTTCACCAATGTTGTCGATCCCTGGATTCAGCCAGGAGTCCAATCGAGCGTCACGCTGGTCGTCGCAAACAACCAGGGATTTGTCAACGGCATGACCGTGATGATCGAGGGCGGCGGTTATTACCAAGTCGTCTCGACCGATACCCTGAACCGGATGACGGTGATGAATTTCGGTGGCGGCTACAACCAGCCACCGGGTACGAATATCGCGCCGGGAAAGGTGACCACGACCTCGTTACCGGGACCTGCTGGGGCAACCGGGGCGACCGGTCCCCAAGGCTCCCAAGGCATCCAAGGTATTCCGGGGCCGCCACTAAATAGCAAAGGTACCGTTGCCAGTTCCACTAATTTGCCGGCGAGCGGGAACACGGTAGGGGATTTTTATCAAGCCTTGGATACCGGGCACGGCTGGGGCTGGTCAGGCGGTGCCTGGATCGACCTGGGTCCCTTCAGAGGCCCGCTTGGAAATCCGGGACCTACCGGCCCTGCGGGTCCGCAGGGAATTCAGGGCGTACAAGGCCCGTTGGGACCACCCGGACCAGCCGGGACAAGTGTCGCTACCACCACCGCAGCTCCTTTCACGCAACCGGCATCAGGCGCGAATGTCTCAGTGACGCTAAGCAGCGGGGCAGGTATTTCCACCGGACTCATTCTCTATATCCAAACCGGCGGCTATTATTCGGTCCAATCGATAGCAGGCGCTGTCGCGACTCTGCAAAACCTGGGTTATTCCGGTAACGCCAGCCAAGGTGCCGTGATTGCTTCAGCGAGCTCGGTGGGTGGGGTCGGCCCAGTCGGACCCCAAGGCGCTGCTGGCGCGCAAGGAGCCACTGGTCCAACGGGTGCTACAGGGGCTCAAGGGCCAATTGGCAATACCGGCGCAACCGGGCCAACCGGTGCCACGGGTGCCACTGGGCCAGCTGGCATCAATGGCAAAGATTCCTTTAACGTCACCAGCGGCGCGTTCACGGTTCCGGCCCACGGTTCGACGGTCAGTGTGGTGCTCAATGACGCTTCCTGGGCCATTGTCGGCCAGTTCCTTTACATCGACCAAGCCGGAGGCGGCCCCGGACAGGCTGGTATCATGCAAGTGACCGGCAAAACCGGCAACCAATTGACTCTGCTTAACCCCTGAGGCCCTATGGCTAATCCCGTCGCTCTTCCTGGAACCAATGTACCGGCAGGCGCAGCCGTTTCTCCCGGCGGCGCCCAAGGGGTAACCGGGGCGACTGGTGCAGCTGGTGCAAATAGCGCGACTACCAACACCATCGCGTTCACGGTCCCGGCAGTCGGTAACACAGTCGGAATCACCGTTGCTGACGCGAGCTGGATGATGGTCAATGAGTTCGTTTACGTTAACAACGCCGGAGGCGCTGGCGTAGCAGGCCTCTTACAGATCACGGCAATCGCGGGCAACAACGTGACCCTGCTCAATCCGGCGGCTGCTCCCGCGATCCCCCTAGCCGATTCGACCCAGTCAGGACTCTTGCGGCAAGTCAGCGGCAGTACCGGAGATTTCGTGGACGGGACCAACAATAGCCGGAATCTGGTTACTGCCGTTACCCCAACCATCACGGCGGTCAGACTCCGTAGCATTTCAAGTCTTGGAAACCCGAATTTCGAGGTGGATCAGAAGAACGCGAGTACCTTGATTGCTAATTCCAATACCTGGGCGTGTGATCGCTGGGCCTTATGGAAAAGTGGCACCATGACCTGGAACACTCAACAACAAGCTATTGATGTATATGTGCCGAATACTAATTTTATTATTAGTCGGAACGGCTTGTTGATACAGTTGTCTGGTCAGCAAGCTTCACTTGGCAGTAGTGACAATACAGTTTTGGAGCAAGTCGTAGAGGGTCCACTATGGCGGGAACTTAAAGGAGATGTTCACAGTTTAGCTTTATTGGTTAACAGCGCTGTCGCTCCACTCAAATTTAGTGTGGCCATTCGTGATAATCCTGGCACTAAATCAATTGTACACCTGTTTACTATCCCTACCGCAAATACCTGGACCTTGTTGACTTGGTCAAATATTCCGGCTTTCCCGAGCGCCAATTTCTCAAGTGCCCCAGGTGCGGTGGGCTATGTATTGGATATATGTCTGGCGGCAGGTTCGTCAAAGATCGCGCCTGCTGCGGATGTTTGGCAAAACGCTGTGTACATTGGTGCGTCTGGAATGGATAACCTCGCAGCTCAAGCCGTAAATACGAATTTCTATTGCGGGTTTATCCAGCACTGCCCCGGCAGCAATACCGACCTGATCGACCTCCCGTTTGGGCAGAATCTGGATGGGCCTTTTGGCTGTACTCGCTATTATCAGAAGACGTTTGACTACGGGACCAAGGCCGGGACGGTCACTTATAATGGCGCAATTGCGGCGGTTGTTGTGGCAGGCGCTAATCTGGTGTGCCCGATCAGCTACAAGAAAATCATGGCCAAAGCGCCAACGATTAACGCTTATTCGGGTGCCACTGGAGCTGTGGGCAATGTGCGTGATGTCAGCGCTGCAGTTGATCGAGCTGCGAGCAGCTTATATACCCCGGCAGGCGACTCCGGTTTTAGCGGCTGGAGTTTGGGCAGTACGAATGCCGCCGCAACCTATTACAGTTTCCACTACACCGCCGACACCGGCTGGTAAACACCTATGGCCAACCCCATCGCAGTCCCAGGCAGCAACGTCGCAATCGGCAGCGTGATCGGCCCCGGAGGCGCCCAAGGCGTCCAAGGCTTGCAGGGACCTACCGTGGTCAGCGCGGACGCTGGCAACATCGCCGTTATCGGCAGCGATAACCGGATCCTGGTGCCGCAATCAGCCATCACGTCAGTCAGACTCAGGTCGTTCTCAAGTATTGGCAACCCCTCAATGGAAGTAGCGCAAAGGAACATTGGCAATGCGATTGCTACGCCTGCCAATGGCGCTTTTATCGAGGATAGATGGACTGCCACCAATACGAACTTGGCTTGTACGGCACAACGAGCCACCACGATTTCTGGTCCGTTTACGATACCGGGAACCAATTTCGGGATCACAAATAATTATATCAGGTTCACAGTCAATACGGCTAAAGCTAGTTTAGCGGCCAGTGACAATGTGGGTGTTTACCAAGCAGTCGAAGGGCCTCTTTGGAGAGAACTTTCATCCGATGTTCATTCGGTGAGTTTGCTGGTACGCTCATCGGTGAGCCCATTTAAATTCGGGCTGATTTTACAAAGCGCCACCGGCACAATTTATTCTCTGTGTAAATTATGCACGTTCAATGCTGGCGCGAATAACGTGCAGCTGATCACCTTGCCCAGTTTGCCGGTTTGGACGTCGAGCGCTACTTGGAACAGCGCACCAGGGACGGTGGCTTATTATTTAGGAATCATTTTGGCTGCCGGTAGCAATGCTGTTCCAAGCGCAAACGATAGCTGGATAGCAAGCAGTGCGGCTTGGGGCGCATTAGGCCAGGACAATTTCATGGCTACTGCCGGGGCCATCTTTGATGTTTGTTTTGTCCAGCATTGCCCCGGCAGCAATACCGACCTGATCGACCTCCCGTTCAGCCGGAATCTGGATGAGTGTCAAAGGTATTTTCAGAAGACCTATTCCTATGGCACTAAGCCGGGTAATGCTACTTATGCTGGTGCCTTAAGTACACTAACTCCGGCAAATGCTTTATCTACTCTTCCTGGGACCATCTTCAGCAAACGGATGGCTAAAGCGCCCACTATGGTAATCTGGAGTGAGAGCGGGGCTAGCAATAATGTGCGGGATACCGGCGCTAATGTTGACCGGGCCGTAACTACTGCCTACGCCGATGAGTCGAGCCTCATGCAAATTGTTTTAATAGCTAGCGGGGTGGCAAATAATTTCATCCGATACCACTACACCGCCGACACCGGCTGGTAAAAACTTTATGAACGCAACCGATCAATCACTCGATGTGAGTACGCAGGCGGCCGCACCTTATCCGCCGCCATTCCCCACTTGGCCGCCCAGCTCAGGCGGGTACCCAGTGACGAACCCCGAACTCGGGCCGATCCTGAATCCCTTCCCCTATGGGAGCACCCAGACCGGCAACATCTCGACCTCGCCTCCGGCCCCGGCGCATCCGTACAAGAGCACCTTTTACCCCCAAAAGATGCCGGTCGGTGCCAATGGCCAGAACCAGGGTGCGGCTAACCAGCTGCCGGCCATGACCAAGCCTTGGGAAGTCGGCCCAATCAAGGCCGATCCCAAGACCAGCGCAATCAGCCCAGCCCCGATTCTCGGACCCGGCCCCCAAGGTACGCCACCATATTAAGGAAGCCATGCAAACAATCAGTCCACCCACTGCCGGTTCAACCGCTTTCCAGCAATTGCCGGTCTCGACCAAACCCTGGGAAGTCTTGTCACACGCGGGAAGCCCAACCCCAACGCAGACCTTCCCGATTGCTGGCAAGAATTATATCGACGGACTCGGGACCGTAGTGACACCAACAATCGTTAGAGGAGGCTGGGGGAACTAAGACTATGCCAAAGAAAGCGTTACCCGCGACCATGGAACCCGCGAACGTCGGCAAACAGCCGCCGTTCGTGCCGCTTACCTACAAGATGACAGTCGGGCCGCCATTGCCGGCCGGCACCTATCAGGAAGCCGGGCTCAGGCTCAAAGAATACGATTACGCGTATGCTGGCCAGAACCAGACCGCCGCGATCAACCAAACCTTCCGCCCCTGAAGCTTATGCCAACTGTAACCTATCCACCCCCGTGGGAAGACGGACCCGGAGCAGCCGATCCAGGCGTCTCTGCTGCCTGGGGTTCCTATACCGGTAACGGGCAAGTCGCGATGCTAAGCGGCAAAGTGGGCAACATCAACCGGGGCAGTCCGGGGACCACGCCCGATACCCCGGACCCGGTACAGCTCAGAGCGTTCAAGGGAAGTGATGGGAACATCTACTTCCTGGATAACGACAACCGGGCCTACATGGTGACCGGAGGCGCTTTAGCACCCGCGCCACCAAACTATGCACCGACGAAATAGCGACATGGACATCATCATCTGGCTTTGCGTAGTGGGCCTTGTCGGAGCCGGAGTCCGGTTCCTGGCCCGCTACATAGCAGGAGGACAACACAATGGCTGAAAAAAAGAAATGGATCGCCGGAGCTATAAAACGGCCCGGAAGTTTGAGGAAAGCGTTGGGAGCTAAAGATGGCATTCCGGCGAAAAAACTGGACGCTGCGGCAAAGAAACCGGGCAAGATCGGCCAGAAAGCGAGGCTTGCAAAAACCCTAAAATCTTTCCACTAATGCCAAGCGGAGTACACGACCATCACGCACGCGGGTCAAAACATGGCCAATACAAGCATGGTCTACGTCACAGCAGACTCTACCAAACATGGGTTAGCATGCTTGGACGATGTTGTTATCCAAAGGTAAAATGCTATCCCCGTTACGGCGGTCGCGGTATTCGCGTTTGCGAAGAATGGATGGACTTCACTGCGTTTGCCAACTGGGCACTGACTCACGGATACACGGATGAGTTGACCATCGAGCGGATTGATCCAGACGGTCACTATGAGCCCGCCAATTGCGAGTTCATCACCAGGGCTGAAAACACTCGCCGAAGACGAGCGCCGAAAAAGTCTGTCATAAACGAGAAAGGCGAACGATTTGAAAGCATCGTCGCAGCAGCTCGTGCTTATGGGCGCGATCAGAGTCGGATTTCAGCTGCGGTACGCGGAGTCAAGAAAACCTGCGCAGGTTTAAAATGGAGATACGCCCTATGACCCATACCACGGTCGAACTGCGCAGTTGCGTGGTGGATATTTCGCCAGGAGGAATCCGCTTTAGCGCACCGGGCGGCGCAGAGCTCTTGAGTTTGTCGTACCCTGAGTTCGAAGAAATCCTGGAAGCTGTAGCCAGAACCGAAAAGTTCGATCCCTCCTCATGCAACGATACCCTGCCATAGTTGGGAGCTACTGCGGCCAGAACCAGCCGCAACACATCAATGTCCCGGCCCCGATTGCCTACAAATATCTTGACCGTGAAGAAGGCTGCTGGGTCATGCTCCCCTACTCGTATCTCTACCCGCAAACCCCGGATACCGGAACCCAATGGCTCCCGCCACCCATTGGCAAAACCGACCTGTGGCGGGCAATGCAAACTTGGCCGTTATGAAAATCTGCATCGATCCTGGACACGGAATGCCGAAAGATCCGGGTGCCGTCGGCCCGAAGGGACACGCCGAAAGCCTGATCGTCCTGGAGATCAGCCGCCTGTTAGCTGATTTTTTGGAAAAAGCGCGGATCTCGACCCTCTTGACCAGGGCGCAAGAGGTTTTTATCGAGCTCGGGGCTCGTTGCGAAATCGCCAACGACTGGGGCGCGAACTATTTCGTCAGCGTCCACGCCAACTCCAACGGACCCAGTGCGGCCGGGATTGAGACCCTCTACAAATCCGAGAAAGGCAAAGCGCTCGCCCTGCCGGTGCAGGAAGCCATGATCGCGGCAACCGGGGACGTTGACCGATCCGTAAAACATCGCAGCGATCTCTACGTGCTCAACGCGACCCTGATGCCAGCCATCCTCGTCGAGGTCGGGTTTATTTCTCATCCGCACACCGAATCGTTACTGGCGAGCGCCGAGTACCAGGAGACTCTGGCAAAAGCCATTTACACCGGCATCACCAACCATCTGGGCTGGCACACCGAACCCCGCAAATGACTTCATGGCCGCCGCCGACAACGTCCCCGGACATGCGAATACCGCTAGTAACGGGAAAGCAGCGCTTTCATGGCCCACCGTTGCCTTAATTATTGCCTCCGGTGGCCTGAATCTGCTGGGCACCCATCAAGGCAATACCCAGCTTTCAGGTGAACAACAGGAAGGGTTACGCCGGATTCGGGAGTTGCACAGTGAGCTGGACGATTTCAAACGGTGGCAGGATCAGGCTTTAGACAATCAGCAGCGAATGCTCCAGAGCGATTCGAAGCTTTTAGCGGAAATCCACGAGATCGCGGTGCGTTTGGATCGGTTGAAAACCCAGGAACAAATGCGAGGAGCACCACCGTGAGCCGCCCCAAGTGCTTAAGAAACGATGCGCACACCCGTATGGCACAGTATGCCCTTGTGGCTCAAAGTGCTACTGGTCTGTCTCGTCATCTATCTGGCGCTGATCGGGTTTCTGGAGTTGCTAAACATCTTCGATATGCAACCCTAAAATGCGAGCCCGTGTGGGTTCAGCGTAACTGTCAAATATTGGTAGATAGCCGGAGCCCCGGTGAGTGCCGGGGCTCTATCCAACGTCGAGACAAGAGAGCGTATCTGCACTGGATTCACACCCAGTTTAAAAGCGTGAACGGGCTCCTGGGAGGGGTAACCCTCCCCTCGACGCCTTTTCTTTTTAGCGCAAAATGAACGGTCCAGAGACAAAACCCGGTCCTCCTCAATCTGCGCCGCGCAAGGTAATCCAAATCTTCTTGGAAACACGCACTCATACGTCGCTTTTTGCCCTGTGCGATGACGGCACGATCTGGGTCAAATACTTTCTGGCTGATTATGATCCCAACCCAAATCACGCCAACGAAATGCCTTGGGAAACTATTGAAGCCGTGCCTGAGACAGAGCTTCGACCAGCACCGCGCCGCAAAGTCAAATGGTAGAAGACGTTCCATTCGTGCAAAGTGTGCTCTTCAAGTCGCCGTACTCCGGCTGCAAAGGGTTCAGCGGGTTTGCTAAACCTGTAATTGCCGCCGTGCCGCCGCCGGTCGTTATCCAGGGGCCACCCGGCCCGGCAGGACCTCCTGGGGTTCAGGGACCATCCGGCCCTGCGGGACCTCCGGGTGTCCAGGGGCCTGCGGGTCCGCAAGGCCCCCAAGGTCCGCAAGGGGTTCCCGGAACACCGGCCGCCGGGGCGCTGGTCATGGTCTGGGGCGAGACCCCAACCGGGGCCATCAATGGCGCGAACACGGCTTTCACCACGACAAACGCTTATCGGGCGGGCCTCTTAGCCGTGTACTTGAACGGGTTACGGCTGCGCCGGGGTGCCGATTACAACGAGACCGGCGCGAACAGTTTCGGGTTTCTCGCTGCTCCGCTCTCCGGAGACAGTCTTTCAGTCGATTACGTCCAACCTTAGGAGTTTCATATGGCCAGTACCCAGATTCGCGGCACCACCCAGATTCAGGCTGGGACGATTGCCGACGCCCAGGTTCAAGCTGCTGCCGGAATCCAGACTTCCAAGCTGCAGGACGGCGCGCTATTTGTCAAAAGCGACGGGTCGGTCGCGATGACGGCCTCGCTCAATTTAGGCAGCCACACCATCACCAACGTGACTGACCCGGTGAACCCGCAGGATGCCGCGACTCGAGCCTGGGTATTGGCCAATGCCGGCGGGGTCACTTCTTCGACCACGGCTCGAGCGGCGAGCACAGGCGCTAATCTGACTCTCTCAGGGACGCAGACCGTTGACGGGGTTGCCCTGGCCGTCGGCAACGTTGTGCTGGTCAAAGATCAGACCAGTGTGCCGACTAACGGCCTTTACGTAGTTGCGAGCGGTGCCTGGACCCGGGCGACCCCGATGGATACCTGGGCTGAAATACCCGGCACCTTTGTCTCGGTTCAGGAGGGCACGACCAATCATGATACGGTCTGGCTTTCCACCGCCGATGCCGGCGGGACGCTGGGCACGAGCAATATCACGTTCACGCAGCTCCCCGGGCCAAGCGATATCATTGCCGGGGCGGGGCTCCTTCGCACCGGGCAAACCATTGACGTGGTCGCGGCCGACAACTCGATGACCGTTAACGCCGATTCCATCCAGGCCAAGCTGGATCCGGCACGGGCGATCACCGTGGTCGCCGCCGGGATCGGGGTTAACATCGACGCCTCGACCATGCAGATCAGCACCAATCTGCTCGGAGTTAAAACCGGTACCTACTTAGGGAGCACTAATATCGTGACGCGCGAAACACCGACCGGTTTGGTCAACGGCAGCAACGTCACTTTTACCCTGGCTGCCACGCCTACGGCTGGCACCGAAGAAGTGTTCTTAAACGGTCTCCTTCAGGAACCGGGGGCGGGGAACGATTACACCATTGCTTCTGCCACCATCACCATGTTGGCCGCACCGTTGACCGGGGACAGGTTACGAGTCAATTATCGCAAGTAGCTTTGTATGGCGCAAACCCAGGTCAGAGGTTCCCAGGTCCTTAACAATACCATCCAGCGACAGGACCTGGACACCTCTACCGTCGGCCAAGCGTTGGTCACCAAGTTGGTCCAGGGCGCCGGGATCACCCTCTCCTCAACCGGTGCGGATAGCGGGACCGGCGATGTCACCGTCGCAGCAAGTGTCCCGCAGGGTCCGGCCGGCAAAGACGCTTTTAACACGACTACCGGCTCGTTTACCGTGCCCGCGAGCGGTTCGACTGTTTCCGTCACCCTGGGCGACGCGTCCTGGGTGGTGATCGGGCAAATGGTGGTCGTGGCCGGAGCCGGCGGCGGGAGTGTGGCCGGCTCGATGTACGTGACAGCCAAGAGCGGCAACCAGATTACGCTCCAAACCCCGTGAGTATATCCCGAGGCAACATCTGCAGTGATCCGTTTCGCAAGGTTTGCGCTACCGGATTCGGCCCGGTCCATTTCCGGCCCACGCTGCCTTACCCACGGTTTATGGGCAACGTTGCGCAGCCGAGGCCTTTCCTAAATCGGGCACTTACGCAACCTTTTACGCTTTCGGGCGTAAATACCCGCGCTTTTGCGACCAGTTGTTGGAACCAAAAACCTTATCAGCCCGCCTACAATCTCTCCGCGCTTAAAGGCCCCAGTCTGACCGGGCCCTGGACTTATTTCGTTTCCTGGGACGCGTGGTACGGGGACGAGAATTTCGGCAGCGGCTCCTTCAAAGGCGGGTGCAGCGGCGTTTAATTCCATTTGGCCCGTTGCCGCGCTTCCAAACGCTCAAATGCCTCCCACCCACGGCGTTCCTCCTCTTTCGTGCGTAAACAAATCGCTAAGCGGACCAGATACATCGAGTACACCAAAAGCGCGCAGGTCCAGAAACATAAAGCCAGCACCCAAACAAACCCAAGTAAATCAAGCGCGTTCATTTAGCCGCGTCCCGGAGTTCTTTAAGCAGCTCGTTACAGTCCCAGAACCCGTCTACGCAATGCTCGGTGATCGCGTCGGCCGCCCGCGCACAAAGGTTTGCGAGCTCCAGCACCCGCCCAGTGTAATGCTCGTCGAGCTGAGCCAGCTGGGCTTTAAGCGTTGCCACCTCCAAAACCAACGCACTCGAGCCCGTCACCACCGCCCGAATCGCTCCGGCCGCCACCTGATCGGGGTCACGTTCGCTCACCGCCCCCGGACAACCCCCAGCCCCAGCCCATTGGTGGTAGCCCACACACCCGCAGTACGGACACGGGTCAATCGACCCGTAGTTTAACGTGTTCACCCTGCGGCCCCTTCCTCCCCTTCCCCATCGTTATCCCAGGAACTGTAATCGATCCGAATCCCTTCCCCGTGGCCAAAAGTGAGTTCACCCTGACGCGCGCGCTCAAAGTCGTACAGCCGCACAAAACCTTCTATCACCTTAAAAAAACATTCCGGATAATGCGCAAAACAATGGCTCCCGCCTTCCCCGTTCGTCTTGGCCCGTAAATCTTTGGGCGGCGCATGCCCGCAGTTGCGCGTGTACCAGTCCGCCATCTGAGCGCCCACCGCCCACGTCAAATGTTTCCGGGGTTCATACCCCAAGCGCACAATCACGTCGATCACCGTAATAAAGGTCGCTATCTGGCGTAACATCTCACTCGTCCCCTTCTCCAAACCCAGGCACCACTATCCCAGGCTTTTGCTTCCTCGCCAGCCACTCTAATGCCAGCTTCTCACCTTGGGTCTGTACGACCTCCTTTTGCTCCGGGTCCTCTTTTTTGGGTTGGGTCGCCTTTAATGCTCGCGCCTTAGCCCATCGGGCCTGATACTCTCGGCGGGTCGATTCATCGAGTTCGACTTCTTCCATTGGCACCTCTACGTATTCTTCCCACCGTATTCGGCTGCGCGCACCCGTAACGTTGCTCCCTCGAACTTTCCCACTATCCTGTCCTCGTCCAACGGCGGATAGCGCTCCTCCAGTTTCTGGATGCAGTAACGCATCATGTGCACCAGTTCCCGGTCCTCCCCTCGTACCCGATCCAGTACCGTGTCCAAAAGGGAGTCCACTATCACTATCCGTTCCCGCCATGTCCATTCGCCCAACCTCTTCTTTTGTTCTTCCATCCGCTCCTCCTCTCTTCTTGGCTTGGTGCTTCGCTTGCGCCTTCGCACTCTGCGCCTTCGCACTCTGCGGATTCTTCTCCCTCCATCGCGCCACCCTCTCCCTGTTACGCCTCTTTATCTCCTCATTACTCATTTTACCCCAAAGTGTTACTCAGTTTTGCACTTTCCGTTACTTGTGGCAAGAAAAGTAATGGGCGACCACCCTTTCAGTAGATGGGACCCTTTTTACTGAAATGTCGGAGCAGCACTTCCGTGGATGGCGCTCCGGCTCCGACCACCTCTGCGGCGGGCAATGGGGGGCCTCTAATGCCCGCATTACGCCCGGAGGGTGGCCCTCTCCCCTCGAGGGGCCACCAGACCGGCGTTAGGCAGGGAGGGCCGAGGCCCGAAACCGGGGCGCTGAAGTGCCAAGTTTGTGCCAAGCACCCAGGGCGCTCCCAGGGAGCAACACGCTTGCTCAAAGCGCACCCATGTTAACCAAAGCGTTAACCACCCTGGCATAAGCCGTTGAAAATCAACGCAGATAATGGTTTCAATCCTTCCATTGCGCGCTACAATCGCTCCAGGATGCCCTCTGGCGCGTCGAGCCCCCGGAGAGCCACCAGAAGTCCAGACCCGCCCCGAAGAAGCTGTAGGCTCGCCCTAACTCGCTGCAGCGCCGTCCAACGAAGTGGGTGGTTGGATGATCTTCCGGAGCACATCAATCCGGCGAGATCTAATGACTTGCCAGACCAAGCGCTGAGTAGCATTGCAGCAAGCCGTTGAACAGAACAGGTTACGTCGAGTTGATTCGGCTCGGAAAGGTTTGCCGCACTGCACGCAGGGCTGGATCCAGCTTGGGTGAGCGTTTGGGCGTTTCATGACGTTCATTCTTTGTTGCAGGGAGGGTGAGGGCAAAGGTGCGGGAGGAGCTTCTCTGCTCGTGGCGCACCCCGTTCGTTAAGGTTTATGGGCGTTTTCGCGTAGGGCGAGGCGGATTTCGTTGGTGAGAGTGACCAGGGTACCGAGTGTGCGTGTTTGGAGCTCTAAAGCGCCGATGATCCGGTCTAGTTGATTAGCGGCTAAGGCGAAGGAAGCTTCCAGGCTCATGGGTTTAACTTCCAGCATGAAATTTGGGCCGGGTTCGTGGTACGCGCTCACCGCGATCCTCCTGGTTGTTGCAGCTGCGCAGTCGGTTCAGGGAGCTTGGTGCTCGGGTACAACTTGGGTTTACCCCAGAACATCTGGTTAAACGCGTGCCCCAGGGAGGGTTGAGCCAAAAACGTGCTGTGATCACGCGGACTCACGTTCGCGTAGCTGTACCGCCCGCCAGCTTTAAACTCAAGCACCAAGGTCAAATGCGCCGGTTCGTAGCCGACTCGGCTGAAAGTGCTCGAACGTTTGTTGGTATCAAGCCACGTCATATTAAAAGAAAGATTGAAAAAAGACTTGAGTTATTTCAAGTTGTGCCGTATTGATATCCACCAGATGAAAAAGTATCAGATCTACGAAGGAACACCAGACTCCCGCGATGAAGGCGACCGATTCGATTCTCTGCGCGAAGCCAAAGAACGCGCCTCCATCAACGCCGAACAAGCCCGCGCCATCGGGTTACAGGGCTTTCAATCCCATGTGATCAACACCAACACCGGCGAATTCGTTTTTACCGCCCGAATAATAATGAAAATGCTTAAACCCACCACCATGACCTACGCTATCGCCTTTAATCCAGAAACCGAACAGTACGATCTGTTTATCGACGGCTTCTTGGAAGAGTCGTTCTTTAGTTTTCAATCCGCTTATCTTCACGTTCGCCTGCTCGCACGCGAGCTGCAACTTCCGCTACAGCACGTAAATGAGCCTTGAAAATCAATTTTATGGTGCGCTCGCCCGCCATGAAGCTAAAAAACGCGGTGGCGCACGTAAAGGCGCCGGTCGTAAACCCACCGGCTCAACTCAAGTGGCCTTGAGCGTCAAACTCGATAAGGAAATCCTCCAACGTTTTCGCGCTGCTGTCCCTAACGGCAAACGCTCCTCCTTTGTCGCCCAAGCTATTTGTGCTGCGCTCGATTCCAAGCCCTGAGAACATCATACCCGTATCCAACCGGTCTGCCCTTGTTTGGTTCGGATCAACAAATACACAATCAACCAATCAAGCAAGAGCTTGTCATAAGCCGAGTTTTCGCCGTACCCGCCGCCACCCTCTAGATCAAAGTGCCCGAAATTTCCGTACTTCATTTTTTCTTGCCGATCCACCGGTGGCAGCCGATCAACAATTGCAAATACGCTATTTGCGCCCGCGTCATGTCATTTAACCCTTCCGGGCACACCCGGACCAGCAACATGCCAGCACCAAACTCCAACGGCTCAAGACACCCCACACAAAGGGTAATATCGCCTATATCCGGGTGCTCAGCCCCTCCCGCTGCGCAATCCAGCAAGTGACCGCAGACCGGACACCGCTGCACCGGCGTCAGATGCTCGTAAAGAGTGTTCATTTACTCCCCACGCCACTCTTTATCATGCAGATATTGTTCCATCACTTCCAGGATGGCCGGCGTACCCAAATCTTCCACCGCGCTTTGCGCTTCCAATAGACAACAATCAAACCCGATCTTCCATCCGGCTTCAAACACTCGTTTCTGTTCCTCGGTCATCTCCCCGAACTCCGCCTGTACCGCCTCGAGCGCGCCGCCTTCCTTGAACATATCCCAGGACTCGACAATATGTTTACAGATCGCTTTCCGTTCTTTGGACATAACCTCCAGTGCCGTTCATTCCCCGTTTTCGGTTTCACCGATATTAGGCAGCTTTAAAAGTATCCGTGGACCTTTCACCACGATCTCGCCGGTCTCCGCCACCTTGAAAGTCTTCAGTGCCGGTTTGCCCCCAAACTCCATCCCGGCCAGCGCGTTCAAACTGAATATCGCGCCCAAGATCCAGAATTTCTGGCAGGTTTCGCCAGCGTTCTTCATGTCAATCCTGGTGGCACCGAGCGCTTTTCGATAACGTGAATCATCCCAGGCCAATTGCCACATCCGCAAACCCAACTCATGCGTGGTGACTAGCTTTTTCATCGTTCGAACTCCACCGGTAACGCGTCCACAATCCGGTTGATACTGGGCAATTGTTGCTGAATCCAGATAAGGACGTTCTCAGGCTTGGAGCGCCCAGGGTCTGCTTGCGGTTCAGTCCCGCAGAGCCGTGCCCGGTGATTTAACGCTTTGAGCACAATCGAGGCCGAATCGCGGTCGCCTTCCTTGGCGGCCGGTAAAAAGGCTTTTAAAATCTGGTCGGTCCGCTGCAGGTCCAGTTCACGGTTCTGATTAAGGGCGGTTTTGAGGTCCTCGGCAATCGCTTCGTGCGCCTCGCGAATCAACGCTTTAGCCGCTGCAATCGAGACGCCCATCTGATGCGCCACGTCCACTAGTGGCTCGCCAGCCAACCGCGCGTTCCAGGCCGCGATGGCAGCCGTGGCAAGTTCAGGCCCGCGTTTCTCGACCACTTCCGCTAAGCGCGGAGCCGGCGTTTCGGGCGCTAACGGCGTACTCGGCATGACCGGAAACTTCTTGTTTCGTGCCCACTTTTGCGCCAGTTCCAACCGTTTCTGGGCCTCGTTTTTCACGTCCTAAGTGCCTCAGCGATAGTAAAAAGTTGACGATATCGGAGATTTCTGCCGTTGCGCATCTAGAGTTCGAGCTTGGTGTCAATTTTCTCTTTTAAGCGTTGCCAGTCTTCCAGCCGGCTCACCAACCATTCCCGGGCAGCATGACTCAAGTCCTCCTCGTTTTCCAGCATCGTCTCCAGGGTGTGAATCGCTGCGCGCACACCTTGGTAAAGCAACTCGTATTCAGCCTTGGTGATGGCTTTAGCTTTTTGGCCCGTGTGCGTGCTCATTTAAAGGGGTCGCTCCTCGGATAACGTCGATAAAAGCTTGGTGATAAACTGACTTTTAGACTGGAAGGCGCTTTTCGATAAGCGGGTCAGCTTGGCAAGAGTTTCGCGCGGCAGCCGCAAGGAGATCTGGATCCCGGCCGGCCGCTGGTAGCGCCGAGCCGGCTGATAAGGGGGCCGACGCGTCTTGAAATGTTGGAGCTCCAGCGATTTGAACGCCTCATCACTCATCCGCTTAGGTTTGGTTTTCAACTTGTTCGCCATAAGGTTTTAAGTGGTACCATACGGTACGTTCACGGCCGACTCAAGCCTTTTCCCCACAAAATAAATGAAAAAATCGCTTGAGTCGTACCGTTTGGTACCGTATGATAGCGGTATGCAGACAACTTCTCTTCTCAAGGCGGGCTTCATCAAGCACCTCGGCCAGTTCCGCGCGGTTCTACGCGAAAAAGGCCGCATCATCTGGCTTTATCCGTATGCTTGTTGCACTCAAGTCGATGCGCTGCACATCGCCAAAACTGAACTCTGGAAGCGGAGCCAACCTTAATGCCCTGCGCTTGCTCTTGCATCGCCTCAGTCACCAAGTCCAAAGACCGCTCGAAATTGAGGTTCCTGCAGAGATTCGGGAGATCGTCATCGAGGAAATGAAGGACCACCTCGGGATGCTCAACGACCAGCCTAATTACGCTCACCCATTCCCGGCAATTCGCTCCATTGAATCCTTGATTGCCAAACTCTGAATTGGAGGGGGTCCACCACAGCGGTGGACCCTGGAACCTCCGCCTTCTGTATCTCTTTGAACCAACAATCAGCCCTCTCTTAAGCCAAATGACCATCCTTGAACAGTACGAACTGAAACAAGCCGCCCGCGAGGAGGCCAAAGCCGCCGCGCTCAAGGCGTTATCCGACCATCTGGCCGTGCTCAATGATCGCAGCCGATTCTTCGACTTTGACCATCCCTATCACGCGGGGGCGCGCCGCTCGCTGGAGTTCGCTATCACGCTCGTAAAAGTCTCCTAATCCTCTTCCGACCATGTTTATCACTGAAAATTTGCAACTCGAATTCGCGATCCAAGATTCGCGCAAACTCAACGAGATCGTCCACGTCACCGCACCCGACCCTCAAGGTGCCGTCGAGTGGCTCCAGGAACATTACGATGTCGGCACCTGCTGGCTCGTTGACGCTCAAGCGTACGACGTCTGGGCCTCCGAGGGCGACTTCCGTCTCACTATTGCCAAACCCTAATGAAAAACATCAGACCAACCCCAATTGTTGTCCTCACCCACAAATGCTACGACATCGGACTGGATCCGACCACCGGCCGCTACCGGCTCTACGTGACTGGAACCGCCACGCTGGCGAACTCCTACGTCTACTGCAGCCCGGCAATGGCCGTCGAAGCTGCCGCCCAGCTAATCAGGGACGCTGAGAAGCGTTCAGAGGCTTTATCCAAGTGAACATCTAATCGCAAGGATCTCCCATGAGCTCCGCGAGGCTCAACCTTTATGAAGATTTCTGAACTTGAGGATGCTCACGTTTTGGTGACCAAAACCGATCTTGCCCAATCCGTTATCGAAGTTCGCGAAGCGCTCTTGGCCCTGTGCAAAGAAATAGGCGATCTGCGCGAAGAGGTCCGAACCAAATGGTGGATACCGGTCCTGGTCAGTGTCGGCAGCAGCATCGTGGCACCGGTCTTGGTCTATATCCTCACCCATCACTCGCCATGAGCTCAGCAGCAAAAGCATTATGACATACGACCATTGGAAAACCACTGACCCAGCCGACGAATGGCTGGAAAGCTGCCCGCAATCAGATGACGAACTTGTGCGCCCGTTGCACTGGGTGATGCCCTACACCAAGCGCTGGTTCCGGCACGCCGACGGCAGCGTTCAAGCGCTGCGTCCCGGCGATCTGTTCACGGACTTTAAAGCAATCTTTGGCGTCTACTGGGATTGCTACGACCCCACCAACGTTGACGACGAAGACGAAGATTATTTACCCTTTTAAATGTACCACCGCCTTAACCAGCTCTTGCCTCTTCTCTTGATCATCGCTTTGGGCGTGCTCGCCATCTTAAGCGTGGCATGGCACTTCTAAAATAAACCAAAACAATGCTTGAGTCGTACCGTTTGGTACCGTATAAAATGAATGCCGAAGCGATCAAAGCCCTGATTTATGCAGAAGACTTCCGCCCCTTCCGGATCTTTCACAAGAAAGGTAAAACCTATGATGTACCCCATCACGATCATGCCTGGGTTAGCCCCATAGGCTTGTGCGTCATCATCGACCATCCGGGAGGCCGCCAGCACATGGAGATTCTCAACCATGACTCGATCGAACGTATCTCAACCGATTTAACCGCAAGTACGGAATAGAAAAGAGCGGGGGCTCAGCAGTTCGCGCTGAGCCCTACAACCGCTCGAATGCACAACAACAAGTCCAATTACTTTCTACCGTTTTCCTTTATCACCATCCCTCACTCCATGAAACAACAACCTGAACAAAATTACTTTATTAAATCTCAAGGTCCGGTCGATCCAGCCCAGATCGATATCACGCTGGAATTCGCCGGTCAGCCGTTGCCGAACTGCGGTTTCTGCACTGGACACTGGAACGCTGCTTATCAGGGCCAGCGTTTCCGCTTTTACTGGTCTATTCCTCATGCAATCGAGCATGCCGTAGCGCTTGACCTGATCAAGCGTGGCGCGGCTCATTGCGTCGAGCAAGGCTGGACGGAGGCACCGCGATGACAGACGACACTGAACCATTCCGACGCGCGCGCGTCAGTGAGCTCGCCGCACAGCAAACTGACAACCGCGCTGAGCTGGAAGCCCGCTACGGGCAAGTATGGAACACGGCCGAGCTTGGCGCAGAGTTTAGCGTAACCGGGTTCATGGCGCCCTATGTCATCGTCCGCCGCAAGTCAGACGATGCGCTGGGCTCACTCGAATTCCAGCACAGTCCACGGTACTATTTCACTTTCCAAGCTGATGAGCCACTGCGATGAAACGACCATTCAAAGCCATCGAGATCATCGAGACGCAGACCATCCTGGTCGATAAGATCATCAAGGCCTACGAGCTGGAAACTAAAGACGTCGCCGATGCCGTCGAGCTCTATTACGATGCGCAAAAATTGCGCATCATGCACGGCAACAAAGAGTTCGCGGAAGGGCCCGGAGAGTTAGTCACTTGGTTTAGTTACTGGTTAGAGCTGGGCGAGAAAGTGATTCAAGGCAAACTCAGGCAATGGGTGGAGAGTGATAAAAGTCCGGCCGAAGCGAAATGGGCCTATGATCAGATCGGCATCGGCCCGGTGATCGCCGCCGGCTTGGCGGCCCATATCGACCTCGAGCGTGCCCCGACGGTCTCCAGCCTGTGGAAATTTGCCGGCCAAGCCCCGGGCGCAGATCGCAAAGTGCGCGGTACCAAAGTGCCGTATAACACCCGACTCAAAACCCTGGTGTGGAAGCTGGGCGAATCCTTTGTCAAAGTCAGCGGCAAAGAAGGCGCCACCTACGGCAAGCTCTACGCTGAGTTCAAGGCAGAGGAAGTGCGCCGCAATGAAGCTGGCCAGTACGCGGACGCAGCAAAGCGTGAGCTGGCTAATAAGAAATTCAGGAGCGATGACAGCGTCACCGTAAAACGGCTCAAGGAAGGCAAACTCTCTGATGGCCATCTGCATAGTCGCGCCAAGCGTCGCGCCGTGAAAATCTTTCTTAGCCACTATTGGGTGAAAGGCCGCGAAGCACGCGGACTCCCTGTCAATGGGCCCTATCCGATCCAAATCTTAAAACACACCGGCGAAATCAAGGCGGCTTAAAGCCATCACAAGGAAGAAACCCTAAAGCCAGAAGCGAGCCATTCCGAAGGAGAAACCCACGCTGCCGAAGCGAGCCACATTTGGTCAGAAAACCCATGCGTAGAAGCGGAGCCCCCGATACGGAGAGAAACCCCTAGGTGAAGAGCGAGCCATTTGGTCGCGAGAAACCCCACCGCAAATGAGCGAGCCATCATACATGAGAAATCCAAGCCGGAGGAGCGAGCCACAGTTAGTGCGTAACCCCGGCCGAGTTGAGCGAGCCGTCGCTAGAGAGAAGCCCAATGCGAATGAGCGAAGCCACGCCCCACTCTGAAGCCCCATCTGCGAAGAGCGAGCCATTGGCGATGAGAAAACCTCCAGGGAATGAGCGAGCCAAGACCCAAAAGAAAAACCAAGTTCCGACAAGCGAGCCCAACCCAAAGAAAAATCCATTCAACGCGAGCGAGCCATACCAGCCGAGAAATTCCAGCCTCCATGAGCGAGCTACGTAAATAAGAGAACCCCAATGTTGGAGAGCGAGCCATCGCAAAGCAGAAACCCAAAGTGTGGCCGAGCGAGCCATGCCGGTCGAAGAAACCCCACCATTCAGGAGCGAGCCCCACTCCGTGAGTAAACCAAACGACGGGAGCGAGCCAATTTATCAGAGAAAACCAAAAATGGCGAGCGAGCCCCTGCCCGAGAGCAAACCCACCGTGTAGCAGCGAGCCAGAGTACATGAGAAAACCATTGTTCCGCGAGCGAGCCCAAAAGTCCGTGAACACCAGTCGGAATGAGCGAGCCAGAATCAAGTCAGAAACCCCTGGTCGGGTGAGCGAGCCAGCTGCGCGAAGAAACCCCCTAACCACAGAGCGAGCCAAGAAGTCAGAGATCACCTCGATCCATGGCATAGCGAGCGAGCCAAAAGTAATAAGAAATCCATGCAGAGAGAGCGAGCCACCATGACGGAGAAACCCCATCGTCGAGAAGCGAGCCCTTATCGAAAAGAAATCCCACACTGCACAGAGCGAGCCAAACGAGCGGAGACAACCATGTACGAAAGAGCGAGCCACTTGGAAAGCAGAAACCCCAAGGTAAAAGAGCGAGCCATGTCGTGGGAGAAATCCATCTAACAGAAGCGAGCCACTTGGAAAGCAGAAACCCAATACATAGCAGCGAGCCCAAATCTATAAGAAGCCCCAAGAAAAAGGAGCGAGCCATCCTGTTTGAGAAACCCTAGATAAAGGAGCGAAGCCCTGTCCAGCGAGCAAAACCAGATAATGCGGAGCGAGCCCTAAACCCATGAGAAACCCAAGTGATAGGAGCGCTTTTGACTACCGTCGAGAAACTGCGCCGAGCTGAACGTTGGCGCATCAAAACTGGCGAATACGCCAGCTCGGAGCTCGATGGTTGGAACGGCAATTTTTTGGTCCCGCTGGATGGCGAAATCTGGTACGTCCGGCTCAGTGACGGGTGGGGCTGGCGCCACGCGAGTATCTCCAACGCTCAGAGAAAAGTGCTCCCCAGTTGGACCATCATGTGCCGGGTCAAAGACGCCTTCTTTTCCGACGACAGTTGGGTCGTCCAATTTCATCCGGCCAAAACCGATTACGTCAACGACCACGAATTCGTCTTGCATCTTTGGGAATCCTTAGAAGAACCTTTGCCGAAACCTCCCGTTATCCTGGTATGAACAGCGACGAACGTTCCGCTTTGCTCTGCGATTTGATGCGCGATCTGGCCCCGGAGATCACCAAATACGTTTTGGCTTATGGTACGCCCGAAGAGATCCACTATGCCCCTGAAAGGATCGTCAATTTGACCGCGCAAATCGCTTCCGGATTGCTCACCCGTTTCGTAGAGTTAACCGATGCTACGGCGCCGCAAAGCCCTTCGACAAAAATCGCCTTTGCGCCGAGCCTCAAAAGTCCGGCAAACCCAGCTGCGAAAATACAGCGCAGCTCGCCTTGAATACCTGCGTGAACATTTGCACTGCCAGATCTGCGGCGATGTCGCTACTGAATGCCATCACAAGCGTGGACGCATCGGAGTACGATTACTGGACTTCGAGAACTGCATCTCTGTTTGCTTTCATTGCCATCGTCGCATCCATGACCATCCACGCTGGGCACGAGCAATGGGATACCTGAGCTAAGGTTCAACCTTTAGATCGTCTTGAGATTTCCCTGACAATTGCTTGTGCAACAAATTCGCTTTGACTGATTTTCCGTTGAGCAGCACCGGTTCGTAAGAAATGCCTCGACTCCGGATTTAAATACACAACCACTCGCTCATGATTTTCGCGGGGCCGACCTCGTTTTCTACGTTCGGTCCTTAATGGTTGTTTTACTTGGTGCATAAAAATAATTGCATGGCTTTCTCGAGCGTGTCAAACTTTGTGCCACAATAAACAATAAGGCGTGGAAAGAAAAGTTTGCCAAGCCTAATGCAATTATGAATGAAAAAAGCCGCCGAAACGAACAAATTAAAGGTCTGCGCTTAACGAATACGTTTTGGAAAAACGTCCCCGTTTTCGACGCGACGGAAATGATTTGCCTGTTTCCTCAGAAGCTAGACGTGGAGAACGCCACCCCTGGGGATCCCGAAAATTGCGCTTATGCCCGATGCATCAAACGAGTATGGCCTCATGCGCGCCGTGTTCGTATTTGGAGAAATGTGGCTTTAGTCGAAACAACCAATAACCGAGGCGAAACGATTGCCGAACGCTACATTATTTCAGCAAAGGGCAAAAGAGCTTTAAAAAATTTAGATCTGGGAATCGGAACTCCGCAGCCTTGTACCTTATTACCGCCGACTCCATCGACCAGATTAGAAGCCGCCAGAGAAAAATCACGCAGAACTTGGCCGCAACGTGCAGCCCGAAAAATCGAATTGACAAAACAACGGCGCAAAGAACAACAGCAGGGCATTTACAATCCTGGTTATACGACAAAGCACAAAGCTGATTTCTTGATCCGTAATGGAAGCGGGCACAGCAGAGACTGAATAGCTGGATGCTTTTTCTCCCTAGCGTCAGATTCCACATTTCTTTGGCGTTGCGCACTAGTTATTCACACGCTATTCTCCAGGGGAAAGTTGCACTTCCACCCAAACTTATCCACCTGTGCTATGATTGCCACCAACATGGAGAGCGTAATTCATTACCGCCATTCGCCAGATGAAGTTGCCGAACTCGAAGCTGCCATCGGCCCGATGATGAGGTCCATCCGGGTTGTGGCCACCGGCTACAATCGAACCAGCCTGAAGAAAATCCTGGGCTGCGAGTTTTTCCGAGCCCGCGAAGCCGGTGCCGTCCGCAACATGCTTTTGCGCGCGGTCAAATACAGCCGCGCCACCCTGCACGAAATTTTCCCCCTAATGCAACAGGACGTGCTGATTCAAGCCCAGGACCTCGAGGATGCCACGCAGCGGTACTGGCGCAATTTCCAACGGCTCCGGGAAGAGACGCTGCCAACCCACTAGACACTCCACGAATGCAAATATTACCCTATGTAGGGGAGACCATTGTCTCCTCCGGCACCGTCAGGATTGAGGTCAATCCACAGGATCGCGACCGCGCTGACGACCTAATTCTCTCGACCTCGACGATCAGCATCGTTAAGGATGAGCGGACTTTTAAATCCGCGCGCGACGCCATGGGTCAGCTCAAAAGCATGTTGAATGAAATCATCGCCGGCGAGAAAAGCGCTAAACAGCCTTTCAGTGCCATCGTTACCCGCATCGGTCAGCTGGCCAAAGATGTCGGCCTGCAGGTCAAGGCTGAACATGACCGGATCCAGGCACTGACCAGCCGTTACGTGGCGGCGCTCGAAGCCGCCGAAGCCAAACGCCGCGAAGAGGCGCGAAAAGCCCAGGCTGAAGCCGAAACCCAGATCCGCCAAGCCCAACGCGCGGCTGAACTGGCTAAGAGCGAGAAGGAAAAAGCGCGTACCCAACTCCAACTCGCCCAAGCCCAGGTCAAGCATGAGACGCTTGTCGCTGACAACCAAGCACGAGAAGCCCAAACCCTGGTCCCAGGCGGTCGCGTGACGCATCCGTGGCGCTTCCAGCTAATCGACCCTGAGGCCGTGGTCAAAGCGGGCGCTAAACGGCTCCTGCGCTTCGAGCTCGACCTCTTGGCGTGCCAGGATTCAGTGCGGGCGCAGTTAGAGATCGCTCCGGACAAAATGCCGGAGCTGCCCGGAATCCGAATCACGCGCGAAACCAAAGTCAGTGTCAAAGCATCATGAACGAAAAAGCGTTAGTCCAATTTGATCCCGATAAGGGATTCGTGTTCCACGATTTAGATTCCATGTACCGGGCTGCCGAGTGTTTTATCCAGTCCGGGTTCGCACCGCGCGGCATGGAAACACCCCAGAAACTGATCATCTGTTGGGCGACTGCAGCGGAGCTCGGGATCCGTCCACTGCAAGCTGTCCAGGGGATGAATGTCGTTAACGGGCGTCTGGGTATCGGAGGCGACTTGGGCGTAGCCAAAGTACGCGGGATGGGGTTGTTGGTCAGTACGCCAAAAAAGAAATATTCGGGCACCATCGGCCAGGATGATTATACCTGCACAGTCACCTTGCACCGCAAAGGAGAAGATCCGCAGGATTTCAGTTTCTCAATTAAGGAAGCAAAGGTAGCCGGGATCTACCAGAACAACTGGCCCAAATACCCGCAACGCATGACCTATTATCGCGCGCTGGGATTCGGCCTGCGCGACATGTTCAGCGATGTACTTAAAGGGCTCTATACCACTGAAGAATTGGACGATTTCCAGGATGAAAGTCCTCCCTGGATGGCTGATGAGGCAAAGGTGGCAGACAATCAGAAACGTGACTACAAACTTAAGGCGACCGCAGGGGTCAAATTTGTCGAATCGCACGGTAAAGCTCCGACACCGCAAGAGGCAGTAGAACCGGCGTTCCCCGAGGATAAAACCAAGCCCGCTGCCCAAGAGCCGCGCACCCAACCTGCATTCGCCGAAAAGCTCTCCGAGGACTTTGAAACCCCGAAGGAGACAACTCTGGAGCAGTTCTCCAAAGTAAAAGTCGAGGAGATCGCCCAGGAGGTCAAAAAAGCGCTCGCCCCGGACGAACCGGACAAACCGGACGAACCGGACGATCTGGACATGACCGAGGCGCCCACCGCATTGGATCGCCCAACGCCTCAACCGCCTCCGCCGCCCGCGCGGCCCGCCTGGATGGATCACGTCATTCGCACCATTAGCCATCCGCGCTTCCAAGGAAAAAAGATCTCGGAACTAGAGCCTAAAGACCTGCTCAAGATCGAAACCCAATGGATCCCGAAAATCCAGGCCGACATGGCTAACGCAAGTGCCGACCAACAAGCCGAATACGAATATTTCCAAAGCGCTATTGCATACCACAAGGCAATCAGGCCATTCTAGCGCCTGAATGAAAATCGAGCCTGCCGATAAGGAACTGGAGCGAATCTCACGCATTATCCGGCAAGCGATCTTAAATGGAACGCAATCCATCCGCGACATCGGCGCTGGCCTGATCGTCATCTGGGAAAAAGATCTCTGGGGGCTCGGCGAGCAAAAAGCGAAACAATTTTTCCCCTGCGCTTACGAGGCGTTCAGCCTCGAACGCCGCAACGTTAAAGCCGCGATGGCAGTCGAGCACACGTTCTTGAACGTCGCACGGGCAAAACTCCGGTTGCCCGAAAACGCCAGTCAAGCTGCAGAACTGGCTAAACTCGTCGATCACAAGCAAATCACCGTCTGGAAACGCGTTACCGAGGAATGCGATAAGCACGGGTTACCTGTCTCTGTATTACGAGTCCGCGATGCCGTCAATCAGGAGCTGGCCAGCTCAGAAGAGGGCAAAGGTATCGAGATCGACATGGGGGATGAGGAGGACGAGCTGTACTTGACCGAAGCCGGCGAAGAAGCCCTGGCTCGGATCAAGGCCCTCTGCGGTAAAGGCGTCGCGGAGGCGATCAGGTTTAAACGAGCTAAGTTAACCGAGCCGGCCATCAAACTGTGGGCCGACCAGGATGACGACGTCGTCAAGGAACTGGCCCACTACGTGATTGATCAAGGCTGGACCGTCCGAAAAAGCCTCAACTACATGAGTAAAGTCATCGATGGGGACACCGAGGTCGATGAATTGATTCTGATGGCCCGCAATCGCGGTGGACGACTGGTTGGCAGCCATCTGGACGCCAGAATCGTGGTCGAAATTGTGTCGTAAGTCTCTCAACGATAGCAAAAACCCTCCGATATCGGAGGTTTTCGCCGTTGCGCATACCCGATGAAAAGCCCAGCTTTAGAGATCGGCAAAAGCCTGCAAATCGAGGTGACGTGGTACGACAAAGTGCTTGTGCCGCCGGCTGATCGTAAACATCCGGGCGAAGTGATTGGCTGGCGTCAATCGCAGGTCATTGTCAGTGTGCAAGATTACGCGGTGCTGCGGTTTTGGAAAAAGAATGGGTTGGAGGTCGGCAACAAGGATTTTGCCAGAAGAGGCTTTTCGATTTCCATTGCAGCGCTGGCAGCCGCCGATCATCCGCCCGCCGCACCAGGAATACCGATCAATTTTGATGACGAATAAGACAAGTCTATGGCCAGATGTCCGTATTGTGACCACGTGCTTTCAGATAAATGGATCCAGAAAAATGGGGCCAGCTTACTGGGCAAGACCGGCGGCAAAGCCAAAGCCCGGAACAACGCCCAGGCCGCTGCCCAAGCGCGCTGGGACCGGGTGCGCGCCGAACAAAAAAAGAAGAAAAGAACAACAAAGCGCTTGAGTGGTACCAAATAATACCGTATGGTACTGCTATGCAGACTCTGACCGTCACCCGCAAAAACACACCCGCTATCTTCCACGGTTTCTATCGCAGGCGCGTAATGAAGTTCCGCGTCACCGTCACCCCTGATCTGCGGCTCAAGCCCCAGGAAATTGGCGTCGGCGAATACGCCTACGGAGAGCATGACCGGCATTATCTGGTCGATCTGACGACCGGCACTCGCGAGGATCTTCACTGGATCGGTGGCGAGCGCCCTGAAATCATCGTCCCTTTACCAGAAGGCAAAGCCGTGGCGCGCTTCAACTCTGCCTACCCGGCTAGCTGGGAATTCTACATGACCCCGAAGGATGCTCAAAACCTCCAGCCGGTCGAGATCAAAGAAAAGCACCAGCACGGCAATACCTTGTTCCTCAAATGAAGCCTGAGTTCAGCTTTGCGCGCTGGATGGTTGGCGCTCTGGTAGTCTATTTTGTCATCCTCTGGCTCCTTGTCTGGTTTCTTCTCACCCACCGCTAAATGAACAACGCCACCAAACGCGATTTAATCGATCTGCGCATTGAGCTTGTGGATCGGATGCAACGCATCGAACGCGAAATGCTCGATGTGAAAACACAGATACTCGAGATCAAAACCCAGGTGCTTAGCCTGCGCAATTCGATGCATCTGCAGATTATCGTGCCTGCCCTGACGCTGATTATTTCCCTGGTCATTCACTACATTTTTAAATGAAGACTCTGCGTCCCTACCAGCTGGAGGCTTGTGCCGCGATTTTGCGCACCTGGGGCACCAACCGGACCCAGCTCTGTTGTCTGGCTACCGGCGGCGGGAAAAACATGGTCGCTGCGGGCACAACCTCTTATCTGCTCAAGAACGGGGGCAGAGTGCTTTTTCTCGCTAATAGAAATGAACTTTGTGTCCAACCGGTTGAGGCTTTCAGAGAACAGACGGCGATTATACCCGCGTTGGAGAAAGCCGATCACAAAGCGCCGCTCACCAGCCCCATTGTCATTGGAAGTGTCCAGACCCTCTGCCGCCAAGCGCGCCTGGATCGCTTTCCCAAGGACCATTTTTCGCATATCTGGGCCGACGAAGCACACATGGCCGCTGCCGATAGCTGGAGGCGGATCTTTAACCATTTCAGCGCGGCCAAGATCGCGGGCCTTACCGCAACACCATTCCGATCCGACAACAAATCGCTCACCGATATTTTTGAGACGGAGTCCTTTCGCGCGGACCTGTGGAATCTATGTGATAGCGGGTGGCTGGTTAACCCCGATCACGTTGATCGGTTGTCCACCGCCATTAGTCTCGCCGATGTCAGGGTTAAGAAAACCGTCGCGGGTTACGATTATGATCCTGTGGAGTCGGCTTCCGCGATTGAGCCGTATTTCGAAGAAATCGCGAGAGAAATTATTCAGAAGCACTCAGCTCGCCGAATACTTGCGTTCCTGCCTCTGATCGCGAGCAGTGAAAAGTTCGTTGCCGCCTGCCAGCGTGTAGGTCTGCACGCTGTGCATATCGACGGCTTAGACCCGGAGCGCGACCAGAAAATCGCCGCTTTCAGAGACGGCAAAATCACGCTGCTGTCTAACTCCAACCTGCTGCACACCGGACTGGATTTTCCGAGTTGCGACACCACGCTCAACCTGCGGCCCACCCGGAGCAAGGTCCTGTACGCCCAGATCGTCGGCAGATCGACCCGGACCCTGCCAGGGGTACTGGATGGCCTGGACTCGACAGAAGCCCGGCTACGGGCAATTGCGGCCTCTAGCAAGCCACGTGCGTACATCCTCGATCCCTTGTGGCAGACCGTCGATCATGATTTGTGCACTCCGGCTTACCTTGTCGCGCGCGACCAAGCCGATGCCGAAGCCATCCAACAACGTGCCGGGAAGAGTTATTCCCTGCGCACGGTCAACCAGCAAGTGGTGGCCGAACGAGAGGAGGTGGTACGGCGGCGCTTTGAGGCGGCCGCCCAGTTTCGCCGCGAGACCGTATCGGCAGACTTCTTTGCGAGTGCCGTCCACGCGGACTCGCTCCTGGGCTACGAACCGGTCTACGGCTGGGAGAAACGGCCGGTCCTCGCCATGGACCGCAACATCCTGGTCCAAGCCGGCATCGACCCGGCCAGTGTCACCTGCCAGGGGCACGCGCGGGCCATCGAACGCGAAATCTACAAAAGGCGCGGCCAAAGGTTGGTGGAAATCCCTGTGCTCGCTCGCTTGGCGCGCACTGGTCGCCAAGTAAGCCCGCAGGATTGGACGATGAAAGCTTTAGAGGCTAAAAAGCATGCTTTTTCCTAGATCGGGATTCGACTCCGCACCGTGGGGTGGCCATGGTCCTCTCTCCTTTCCGGATCCACCGCTGGACCTCTCCAAACATGATCTGGAGCATCCGGTCTGGCTCTCCCCGGACTGGCCGCCCCACAGCGATTTCGCGTTTGCCATCTATCGCATCCAATGCACCTATCCCCAGAGCGAATGGCGCAGTCGTATCATCGCGCTGCGCAAACTATGGAAGATCCGTGAATGAAAACGCCCCGCAAAATCGATCAGCGCATCACTCAGGTTAAAGACACCCGTTTGTTGCTCGGGCGCCTGCTAACCACGCTCCATGTCACCCATACCGAGGCCAAGCTCGCGTTCCAACGCCAGCTGGAAGCGTACGAGATTCTGTCGCACCGAATCCACCAAATCATCGAAAGCTTGCCCACCCAAGCCGTGGTTATCCCGGAACCAAAATCACGCCGCAGGCGCAAAGGCGCGCCGCTGGACATCTCAGTGGAACCCTTCCCGGAGGAATGGGATCGCGACGTAGCAAAGTTGGGTAGCGCCATACGCAAAGGTCGCGTACAGCTTCCACGTGGCAATCCACCTCGAAAGCTCCCCGCACCTGATTCGACTCATGAGCCCTGAAGATCAGGCCAAATTCGGCTCGCTCACTGAAGAGTTCTATAGCCGGCACCCGGAAATGAATCCGGTGGTCCCTCCGCCCAAGACCGACAAGCTGGAGCGAGACGAGCAACGCTCCTTTGCCAACCAGTTGCTCCTCTGGAACAGCCAGGGGCGCAAGATTCCTTTTGTCTGGCACTCGACCGCGCACCGATCCAAGGCTAGTCCGGGTACCCCGGATTTCATTGTTGGGATCGCCGGGAAAGTCCTCTTCATCGAATTTAAACGCGATTACAGCTGCCAGCTCAGCCCCGATCAACAGGAGTTCTGCGAGAACTGTCTCGCCCAACAGTTGATTTTCAAAGTCGTTTACTCGGCCGGCGAAGCGATCAAGCTCGTCGAAGAGTTCGACCGGCTCGCATGAACAACAAGGAAAACCCGGAATCCCATCAGCTCCAACGAATCTGTAAACAATGCGGCACAAACTTTTGGGAACCGCTAAAGTTTGAGGGCAAACTTTGGCTGTTTTGCTCCCTGGAATGCAAAGAGATCTGGGACGACCAGCGCAGAACCTTCAAAATCGATTGACCAGTACTCGCTCAAAAGCTACGCTCGACAGTCTGAGGGTCTTTACCTCCTTTCATCAGAGAGGCTGGGGATGCCTATACAAGTTGCGTGGAATTGCCAAATTTCATACACGCGCGGCTTGACTCCCCAGTCTCTTTTTGTTTAGGTTATCGGTGCACTCAGCGACTGTGGCAATTGTCAAAGAGGCCTCGGGGCCGGCGGCGGTCTTGATTTTCCAAAAAGCCACTTCTGAGAAGGTTAAGGACTATTAAGGATTAAGGGATCTTAATGGAACCTTTTTAGGAGGCCTTTTGGGAACTCAGGGCCGACAGGCCCCTAGTTGGCGGCGACGAGCCTGGGAAGGCGAGGAGCGCCATTCTTCTCCATCCCCCTACTGATATTTACTAATGAAGAGAATCACACGTAACCCTGTTAATCATCCTGATATGTTTGGCCCCTCAACGATTTTGCCTTCTCCGGAAGAGATCCATGCTGCCCAAACTCCAGATGGAGGATGCACTGTAGCAACTCTGGCTAGATGGGGTGTTTCCTGGCCTCCTCCGAGAGGATGGAAAAAAGAGCTTGAACGACGATGGAGAGATTACAATGGGAAAAACCATGACCGACAACACTGATCTACCGCCTTGGATGGCGTTACCGCCGGAAGTCCGCAAACGAATCCTGGCTCGAATGGAAACGCTGGATGCCGAAGACCCTACGATAGCTGCGCAAGAACCTTCCCAGGAGGACATCGAACGGTATCGGACCGAACTCCAGGAACTGGGCATGTATCGGTTGATCAACCATTTCAAGGGCAACACCCGTAAAGCGATCAAATACGCGCGTCGGCACGTCCTTGACCCGGCCGCATTTCCTTCCTACGAGGTCAAAGACTGGGAAGCAGCCTATGGGCGCACCAAGGAACGAATTGAACAACGAAGAAACGATCCAGCTTTCCTCCAACAAGGAACAGAGCTCTTCAAGGTCGTACGCGAGGAACTGGCCCGGTATTACTCCAGCCAATAAAGGCGAACCAGCATGACACCCCCTGAACAAAGTAACCGAGTCGATAAGCTCCTAAACATGAGCGTTTACGAGCTTACCCTCTCCAGCCGTACGCACACCTGCCTCTCCAGGGCCGACATCCACACAATCGGCCAATTGATCGTCAAGAAAGATCACGAACTACTCAAGTACCGCAATTTTGGCAAAAAATGCTTAGCCGAGGTCAAAACTGAACTGGCAAAGTTCGGTCTTGATTTAGGCCTACAGGTCGGGGGCGGCTTGAGTCCGCAACAGAAGCTCGATGCTGCGCTCACTGAACTGGAACGCGTGGAAACTCTGCTCAATGAAGCGCACGCGGCCAATCGGCGGTTACGCTGGCTGATCGACTCAATCGTCAATGACATTGAAGCGGGGCGTGAGGTAATACAAGCCGATGTCGAAAAGGAGCTTGAAGAGATCAAACCATGAACAACAAGAACGACGGACAACAAGCCATTCCGGAAATCATGTTGAACAGAGCCGGCATGCCGCCCTTCGATCTGATTCGGACCGAGGTCGCGCGGATGGGACTCTCCCAAGAGGACGCGGACAGTGTAATCGACCACTGGCTCGCCAACGGGTTTCGAACCGGGCGCCACAAGGTACAAGACTGGAAAGCGGTCTTACGCATCTGGAAACGGGAGCAATGGTTCCCATCCCAGAAAAAGGGACTCAAGGATCGCACCTCACGAACTGACTGGAGCAAATACTAGATGACCATCGAAATCAATTTCGATGATGACGAGCTCCCGGAGAACGGGCCCACGAACGAATGGTGGGAAGGAAAATGCCTGCTCTGTCACCAGCCCATCCGAGCCCGCTACTGGATGGTGATGGGCAAACGGATGCACGGCACCGTGCATGAAGGCTGCTGTGACAGATACGAAAGAGAGCTGCACGGCCAGAAAACCGAACAGGTCGCTATCCCGGAACGATTCAAGGAGTGGGACACTGAGAAGTTCCCGGATAAGCAGGCTTTTGCGGCCGCCCAAGCTTTTGATCCCGATAGCAAATACAAAACCCTGGCGCTGTTGGGCGATCCGGGAAAAGGCAAGTCCCGGTTGATGTGGCAGATCGTCCGCCAGTTTTTCGAAGTCTGGGCTGAACAACGCCGCCAATCGCGCTGGGTCGAATATTTCCTCTTTTCGGATCTCGCGACAGAGTACGATCAGAGCCGCATCACCAAGGTCAAGATGAGCCAGTTCGTTTTTCTTGATGATCTGACCGAACTGCCACCGAGCCGCACCAAAGCCCTGATTCAGGAAGTGGTCCGGTACCGGGTCCAAACCCAGAAATGGACGTTTCTGACCATCGACAAAGCTGAATTTGATCCCGATCTGATTCACCACGTCTGCCATGAACGGGCGGTTGTCGTGAAGGTTACCTGACCCCGTGGGTCAGTTTGCGGCTAACACCAGCCGCTCGATGTATTGCCCCTTCGGAATACCCAAGCGCGCGGCCTGTCTTTCAATTGCCCCCCATTTCTCCTTTTTCTACCATTGTTCCTATTTTGTGTTAAAGTATGCGCAACGGTATCCGATGAGAAATGGATATGAAACCGAGAAATCGCATTCCGAGTGGCTCGAAAATCTATTCTCTCTTCACTCATCCGTGGGGCGAGCTTGAACATCCACCTAAAGCCAAACAGGGTCCACGTCATCAACCAAGCCTTAAGAAGACAAGGAGAACAAACAAATATGTCTAAACTGCGCACTAACAATAGTCACGTCGGATCTGTTCATGAGGTCGATGACCTCGTGGAAGTGTACCTGACTATTCCGAAGTGGATGCGCGATGAACTCCGGGTTCGTGCCATCCGCGCCGGAATGAAACGCGACCACTACATCAGAAGCCTTTTCTTGGCTGCCTTAGGCGAAGAAAAAGTATCCTAAAACTATGTTAATTCAAATCAAAGATATCAGACCGAACCCGTATCGGAATATAGACGTTTATCCGATTCTGCGGCCTAAAATCGACACCCTGGTAGCTTCCTATGAGAAGACCGAATACTGGGATAACATCCTGGGCCGCCTCAATGAGAAAGGCGAATTTGAGCAGGCTTATGGCCATCACCGCTGGGTAGCGCTCAAGGAGCATTACGGCGAAGACCACAAGGTAGAAGTAATCGTGAAGAAGCTTTCCGATGCCGAGATGATCCAGATTATGGCTTCGGAGAATATGGAGCAATGGGGTACCAGCGCCATTGTCGAAATCGAGACAATTGAGGCTGTCGTCAAGGCGTTTGCGGCAGGCAAAATCATGTTAGCTTCGCCGCACAAAAGCTGCAGTGTTTCTGAGCTTCGCTATGCTCCATCGTTTATCCTAGGCAATGAGCCTCCCGATAAATCTGTAAGGTCCTATAACGCCCAAACGGTAGCTGATTTTTTAGGCTGGACTTATGGGAAAAACAAACAGGCTGCTGACAAAGTCCAGATAGCACTGACAGCCCTTCAGTACATGGAGGAAGGACTAGTCGAATTGGCGAATTTCGCCGATATGACCAGTGGCGGCATTCTTGCCGTCATCAGAGAAGCTCGGTTAGCTCGCTCCTATAAAGAGTCTCGCGCGAAGGAAGCCGAACGGCTCGCAGAAGCAAGGCGCAAAGAAGCTGAAGAAGCGAAGAAGGAAGAAGAACGCGCCCAAGCTCGCAAAGACGCTGAACGGGCCAAACAAAAGAGAGCAGAGCGCGAAGAAGCAGAGCGCGCCGAAGCGTATCAACGGGCCGAAGCGAAGCGGCTCCATAAAGAGGGTCAGAAAGTCGCGAGCAAAGTTACCAAAGCTGTAAGCGCTCATATTCGATCCGGGGGCGGCACCAAGACGGCACGCGATGTGGCAATCAAGGCGGCACCTCTTCATCAGCGTCAAGGAGAACCAGATATCGAGAAGGCTTTAAGCGCAGTCTTGAGCAAGATGTGGGACTTTTGTCTGAAGGATGAACTTCCTGGCAAATTAAAGGAAATCCTCAAATTCAAGGCCTCTCTTGACGAAGACGTTCTTCGCAATGCGCAGCGTACCATCCGAGACGTTCGTGACCGGATGGAGAGCTGGGCGAAGGAATTCGAGCCCAGCAAGCGAAAGGAAAAGGAAGCCAAGGATGGGAAGCTTCTACTACGGAATTGATAGTTTATGTCACGTACCCGTCCTCAACACATACTGGATTGGATAACAATCATTCTGGATTTTCGGAACAAAGGCATCCTTGACCCATCGTACTTCGAAATTGCCCAAATCTATTTTGGCGCAAAGATTATAGCCACACTTCGGGCGCAACCGATCAAAGATGATTTGCGGACTCTATTAACGATTCTGCGCTATGATCACGGGTTCGAGTTAACTCATTGCGTAGGCTGGGGTTGGTATTATCCGCCAGAGAAGCGTGAGCACAGTTTTCGGCAAGTTCCGCCGCAAAATGAAAAAGAATGCCAGTGGTGTGTCCCGATGAAGACAGGAAAAAATGGCGGCCGCTGGGGAATTCGATTCGCTCATAGTAAAGATGATCTTCTCTGGCATGTCATGAATGAATTTCATGGCAAGACATCGGGTTGTTCTTGGAAACATCATGCTGATCGCAAAGCGTTGGGAATCAAAGCCAAGTTGATCGGCAAGAAAATCGCCAGGAAAGCCATCAAAACACAAGTGCAAAATTTGGCGCCGGGAAACTTCAAGTCGTTCGGAGACCTGGGTTGGAATGGCGACCCGAATCCATTCGATTATCGAGGCCAAAAATGAAAAAGACCGGCAAAACAGTTGTCACATTCGCGGAGGATAAGTTTCATCGTGATCGAGAGGTTGCTTACGGAGAATCATGCAAACATCTGCCTTATGAGTGATAACCGTATTGATCTACTGAAAGCCAAAATGAGACGGGAACCGTTCCGGCCTTTTATCATCGAATTGCAAAGCGGCAGCCAGATTCTGGTCGGTGCCGACAGTGAAATGCTCTTTCCCAAGAAACGACCGGAGCTGGTGATTGCCTTCAGCGAGAATGGGTTGATGCACGAATTCGAGGCCAGCGCGATCCTGCGGCTAATCGAAGCGACCTAAAGGGAGGGGCCGCCAAAGAATGCAACAGGAACTGACACGCTTATTGCGGGCTCTGCCTTTCAAGCCGTTTGTGATTTTCACACGAGACGGTGAAGCTCAAGCAGTGACAAACGTTGAGCGCTTGAGCGCAGGACGCACCGTGTGCGCTTACGTTGACCAAGAGGGATACATCTCCTTGATTCCCTATACCGCGATTGATCGCGTATCGACCAAGAACGGACCCGCAATCGAATAGCCTCGGAGGAAGGCAGAACGTGCGCAACGCTAGGATTCCTCATTTTTTGCCCCCCGCGAAAATAGGGTCCCCGGGAAAAGAGAACCCCCCGTGCCGGAGCTTCCGTTTCCGCGCACGGGGGATTTCCACTATGCAAACAATGACCTCGCCAAACAAGTATATGAACATTGCCTTTCGGCCAGTGCCACGATGGCACCCCGCAGAGATCAGGTCAAGCTTTTTAATCTGCTTGCGTGATGCGCAACGCTAAGCGATATTCTATTCATGGTACCAGCGCATCAAGTCTATCAATTCCCAACCGTAGAACCAACCTCTTTTAGGATCCTTTATCCTAATCTGACCAGTCAACCCTGGGTTAGTTTTGAACTCTCCGATGGCAGCAAAACTGCCGAGATCAGTCTCTCGAAAGAGATCCTGCAGCAGCTCGCAGCCTTTCTAGAGGGCAAAGAAAACTAACGACATTCTATGACGACGCCTAAGTATAGCGACCCTTTTGACCGCGTGATGCCCGAAGGATGCTGGCAGGATTTAAAGCAGCAGGATCGCTACGCCCAGTACCGTGCTCAACACCCGCTGCGCCCACCGCCGCCGCCTCGAGGGCCTTCGCCTCAAAAGGAGACTCTTAACCCCTGGGGGATGGCCCTCGCTGGAGCCATCTTGATCGCTTTCTTCGGCTCAGTGATCAACCATCAACTCTCTGCACCGAAGCCCTCTGCTGTCCGTTTCGCGGCCGCTACCCCAGAGCCGACGCCGACGCCCATGGCAATCGCTGCTCCGCCCTCGACCCCTTTGCGGATCACACCTCGGGCTCAGCGCTTGATCGTGCCACGGGCTGAGCCGGTCGAAGGTCCTCTCTCCGCAAACGGCCAACCGATGAAGAGTGGCAACCAGTACTATGTCACCATGCCCGATGGCCGCTACCTGCTGGTCAATTACATGGGCTGGGTGGATCATGCCGTCAACCTGCCGCGCCAACTTAAAGGCGGTGCCAACAACGCGATGTACACGGATCGCGCGACCGGACTCAACTGGATCTGGACGGTGCCCCTCGATTCTAATACTCCAAAATGGATAGACCCTTGAAACACATCGACCCATGAAAGGAGACAATACTGAGTTAATCCTGTGGATCATCGGCACCCAGTTTTTTGCCACCTCTATCATATTGGGTGCGATGTCGTTCTTTTTTCAGCACTTCAAACCATGATACAATCAGATTGTTATGGCCAAGCAAACACAACAGCAATCACAAGGTCCAGCTGACCAGTTCTCCGATGAGGAGATCGAACAAATGAAACGTTACGGCGCGGCGCAATTAGGCGGCACCGATTTCAGCGAGGCGGTCGAACGAGAACTGGAGAAGCTCCAGCATGCCCGTGAAGCCAATGCGGCTAAGATGCACGCCGCGCAAACTGGCGAGCTGGGTCCTTCTGAGTTCCAGGAACAGCAACAGAAACAAGCGGGCGCACTGCAGCGGCAGGCGACGACGCAGGGTGCCCAGCAAGCGCTCCAGGCCCAGGCGGGCATGAAGCCGCCCAACGCACCGCCGGCACCCAGCGGCCCAGCTGGTGTCACCAAGCCTTATGCGGCACAGGCTAAGCCGGGAGCGGTACCGACCACAGGCGAGACCAAGAGTCAGCCAGCGCCCTCAGAAGAAGAGGGTCCGGAAGAGGCCCAATGAAAAGGATACTGCTGACACTGGCACTCCTCATCTTTAGCCTCCTGCCAGCACTGGCTGATGATTTCGAGGTCACTGTCACCGTCATAGGACTTAACAAGTTGCGTATGACAATCGAGTCGGGACATCCCGGCAGCCGTGCGGTACGCGCGGAACTTCAACGGGTCGCTTTCGAGTATGCGCCCGGTATGGTTATTGGGCGTACCGGCTATGACTTCAAACACGATAAAGCTGCCATCGGGTTTGCGTGCGGAGTCCCTATCCGGATCGATGACAAGGGACACGGTAGCGTAATTGACAAATTTGAAGAGGAAAAGAAACAAAGAGAAGCTCAAGACGCTCTCCTGACCGAAGCTCAGATCAATTACGAGCATCATTATGCGTTTGTCCTTTTCGGGTTTAAGGACAGCGAGGCTAATGGAGTCAAGCCTGCCGAGCCTGGGCGACATTATTACATGAGTTTCATCCGCGACTGTCTTGATGCACACGGTTTGAGAGACAAGGATGAAAACTATATCCTACGCTTCAAGGGGGATGTGGATAAGGTCGGTGGATTGCCATTCAAGGGCAATACTGTAAGCGATTTCTTTCGAGATAAAGACCGCAGTCTATGGATTTGGGGTCCGAATGGGTTCTTCCATTGCGTGTTCGATGACACAGGTTCAGAAGTAAATGACTAATCATATGCATCGTAGGGTAGCGGTTCGCCTCCTTGGTCCAGCGAGGCCCGCTTCTTATCAAGGTTACCGGACAAATACATCGGATTCTGTCCTCCAAATCGCTGATAGAAATTAGACACGGTCCCGCCCCATTGGCGGTTGGTATTGTCCGGATCATTGGCGACATGCTTGTTCGGATTCATGTAGAAGGGCGAATAGTGATACCAAATGTCAGACAGATCTTTACCTTGATAAAGGTTACTGCTCAGGTTTTGCGCAAACTGGTCAATCGACTGGCCGAGGTTATCAAACTTCATGAACTGTTTGCCCTGAGCGCCGGTCATGGACCCGGAGAGATTGTTGTATTTCTTGACGGCATTCGAAGTCCCCCAGCCGGTTTCATAAGAACTGATGGCCATCATCAGGTACGGATCAACACCGTATTTTTGAGCCGCATTAAAGTAATCCTGCTCGTGTCCAGCTAGGGCTCCTTTAAGGTAAGCAGGATTCTTGATCGCACCTCCTGTTTCCTGAGGCATCGGCGTAAAGGCAGGGCCAGTCGGCGCTGGTGGCGGCGCTGGCGCTTGTGCTGGCTGGGTAGCTCCTTGTGGAAATGCTGGTTGTTGCGACGGTTGGGTAGCTCCTTGCGCTGTTCCAGTTGGTTGCTGCGCTGGTTGGGTGGCTCCCTGGCCAAAGAGCGATCCAAAGAAATTCCCTAGCCCTTGCGCCAAGCCGCCGTCCTGGAAGTGTTGCACAGGCTCGGAGGCTTCCAGGTGGCTCCGACCAAGGCCATGCTCTGCCAAAAACGGATCAGCGTACCGAGAGAGATATTTCTCGATGTGTTCTTGGCTCTTGCCTAGAGCGCGTTTGCCGGCCAAGGTTTCCCGCAGGCTCTCTAGCCGATCTTCACGCGCTTTCTCAGCTTGGTAATGCGCTTGGAGCTCAGCAGCGCTGAGCGCTTTGCCTTTGGTCGGGAAGGCTTTATCCCAGGTTTCGTCAAAGGAACCTTTCTCCGCTCCGGCTGCGCCAGTCCAGCCGTGCTGATCCCAATGATGCTTTTCCGCGTACCAAAGGATCGCCTGGAGATCGTCCGGGTTAATCCCGATCTTGTCGGCCGCATGTTTCATCGCGTCCTGGGCAAAAGCGAAGTCCAGACTGTTCACACCCGGTTCTGCTGCCGGTTGTGGCCGCCAACCTTTTTTGGTGCCCGCAAACTCGTGCCCCAGCCGGTGCAGATATCGCGCAGCCCAGACGTCGATGGTGGCTTGCAACGTGCGCCCGGTCAGGTTGCCGGCGAAGTTTGGAGTCTTTGGCGCCTTGGTGACATCATCAAGCCATTTACCAGCCAGCACTTTTAAGACCTGCTCAGAATTGGAGTTGTATTTAGCTCCGTTCTGTTTCCTGGGGATGATATCGTGGTGATCAATCCAGCGCGCCATCGCCGCAGCAGGGGTGTCGGGTTCTTTCTCGCCTTCCTTGAGTATCCCCTGCTCGCGCATTAACTGGTTCAAGGCTTGGTGGCCGCCATCCTGCATCGCAGAATAGGCTTCCTTGTATTTTTCGATGTGGCGGTCGAATTTCCCGGCCTTGTACTGTTCAAAGGCATCCAGCGCCTGAATGAAATTATCGCGTACCGGCGTCTTGGCACTAGTAGCTCCCAATAACTGCGCGAAAAGCTCGTGGTCATCACTGGCTTTACCGCCTTCCCCTTCTCCAAACACCTTCGCCATCTTTTCGCGCATACGCGAATACCAGCCTTTGCCGGCAGCGATCTCGGGAATGTCTTTAATCGCGTTGTAGCTCTCCAGGATCTTGTCGCCCAAGGTTTTTATTGCACTGGTTCTGCGCATCGCGCTCAAACGCCTGCGCTCGACTTGGTTGAGATGTTTGTGCTCGCCAGCACCCAGGGTGTCCTCGTGCTCGTCTGCGTCTGCAGTCTGAGCCAAGGCCTTCTTTTTCTTTTGCAACAGCGGCAGATTCGCGATGTCGTAATCGGTCTGTTCCCAGACCGGATCAAGATTAGGATCGTGCTGGACGCCACCTTGCTCGTTCCGCTTGACCTTGAGCGGGATCGCACTGGGGTGATCGTTCTGCCGGTTGAGTGAGGCCGTAACCCGTTTCTCAAGGTAAGCCTGCCGCTCCGCTTCATTGGCCGGATCTTTCATCCAGGCTTTGTCAGCGGCTCCCTTTGGTTTGGTCAGTTTCTCTTGGGCGGGTGCCGCGCCAGTCTTGGCTTTGGCAGGCAGCGCTTCGCCAAGAGCCGGGGGTGCCTTGCCCTTCTCTGCGGGCTCCGGTTCCTCCTGGGGCTTTACAGGAGGTTCTGCGAGGGCTTTAGGCTGTGGCTTAGCAGGCGCTGCCGGGGGTTGTGCCGCTGTCGGTTCCCCAGGTTCTGCGGGTTCATGCGCAACGGCAGAAACCTCCGATATCGTCGAACTTTTACTGGGGCTGAACGACTTACGAACGGTTTTTGGGCCTGAAGTTTCGGGTTCCGGAGCCTCTTTTCCAGTTTTTTCGGGCTCTTTTTCGGGCTCCGCAGTAGCCGGCGGCTGAGGCGTCAGAGCTGTCTTCGAGGGCTTCGAGGGCAGTGGTACTTCGGCAGCTTTTTGCCGGTATTTTTCGGCATCGAGCTTGCCGTTAACCCATTGACTCCGGAGGTTGTCCCGCATCTGGGTGTGTTCCTCCGGGGTAATCGCTTCCGGGTCGTCTTCGTACGGGGTGATCAGTCCCCCAGAGCCACCTACGAACCGGTATTCGTCGGGGTCTTCGCCAAGAGCTTCGAGTTGTTTCCGTGCTTCGGCTTCATCGATCTTGTGCTCGCTGAAATTGCGCTCAATGTCATTGATTTTTCGGTTGTCCGCGAAAGTGTGATGCAGGCTGACAGCAATCGGCACATCGGGCCGGCCTCGTTCACTGGTGCGCTGGATGGCGCGCGTCAGACCCTGGTACTCTTTCCCTGGCCGGATCGTCTCAGGAAAGTTTTCTTCACTGGCATGGTGAGCGACGATTAACCCGGTTTTAAAACTGCGGATACTGGGCTCTATTACCCGCCCGCGCCAACCGGGCTCGTGCTGCTCAATTCGATGGCGCATCCGATTGGTTTCGCCAGCTTCGGTGATCAGCGTGCCATTGGCCCTGGCCAGCTCCCGCAGCTTCTGCGCATCCTCGTGTTTGGCGAACGCTGCGGTATTGTTGATGACCGTGTTGATGAAGTCGGCTTCTTTCCGGGTCAGCTTGTACGGGACATGGCCGGTATCCGGTTCGTTGGGGTGATCCGCAGTGCCCACGGCGTATCCGCTGCCCGTAGCCGTATGGCCGGCATTCAGGTTGGAGTAGTAGCCTTCCAGGTCATTGTAGAATTTCTGGCCAAGAGTTTTGTAGGGCGTTTTCTCCCCCATCGAGACCAGCTTCTCGTTCAGGTGCTGAAAATTGTTGGCCAGGATGTTCGTCGAGATGCCTTGGATATAGCTCTGATGGGGTTCACCGGTTTTCCTAGGCAAGCTGACACCAACTGCCAGCGGGATGAAGCTGTGGCCCACCAGCTGGCCTGTTGTTGTTCCCATCAGGCGCGCTTCCGGTGAATGTTCCTCGTACTGGACCGTGCGAGATTCGCGGTTTGGGAATTTCTGTGCTTCCTTCGGTGCCGAAAGATAGCTGATATGCATTGGTCTCTTTTCAGAGATCGCAGCTTCAGCTCTGCCAAGCATCTGATGCTGAGGACCGCCATGACCTTCCGGCAAGCCAGCAAGCAACTGGTCATGGATCGGATCACCCGCGACGAAGTGCTCGCCCTTGATCATGCCATCAGCCTGTTTTTTGACCCTCGGATCATCTTCGGAAAGCAGGCCTGCATGCTCCTTAACCGCTTCGGACAACTTCAATCCTGGGGTAAGCTGCGAGAACGAAGGTGGGTTCGCGAGCCCATGAGTGCTACCTGCGGGCCGACCTGTGTACGCAGTCAGTTCCGCAGGAGCAGCAGCTGCTCTCTGTGAATGTGCCAGGATCTTGTCGGCTTCGTCCATCGTGACGAAGTTGCCCTTCTTGTCAGTGAACCCGTAGTGAGTGGGATCTTTGCTGCTCACCCAGTTCTCAGCATTGTCTTGGGCGTTCTTTAATGCCCGTGCATGGTCGCGTCCGCTAAAGACTTCGCCACTGCTCAGCTTAACGGCAGCGTTGTAGCCCAAAGGCTGCATGTTATGCGAAGCAGCTTCTGTTTCTATGGCAGGCTTTGCCTGAGGCTTGACAGCTGGTGCTGGAGCAGCCGCCGTAGTCGGTCGTGCCGGAGGCTTGGCTGGTGGCGCTGAAGGTGCTGGCGGAGGAGCCGGTGCCCTGGTTTCCACTCCCCTGACTGCACCCTGGCCGTGCGCCTTTAGAGCATTCTGTAAGAGCTCCTGCGCGGTGTTGCCCTGCGCACCTGCGACAAGCGCTTGAGCCTGCGGCTTCTTGATCCCCATCCCTATCAGCCCTTGGACAACAGCTTGTCTATCAGCGGCACTAACCCCGGCGATGGCTGGAACCTTTCGAGGTGTAATCTCCGGTTGCTTTTGGAGCAATGAAAGCTGGGCTGGTTGCGCTTGTGCCGATGGCGGGGCAGGAAGCGCTGGAGGTTTTGCCGGAGCAGACGGGGCAGTTTGAGGCGCGGGCAAGGCTTGCGTCGGAGCGGCTGGAGGCTGTGTCTGTAGTGGCCCAAGACCGCTGGCGGGGGCAACAGTCTGCAGGCTCTGAGCGTACTTGAGGGCTTCTGCAGGGGTAAACCCACGCTT
>Ga0126381_100000188_pt1 | contig 68099 bp, 67 predicted proteins | sample PanSoiMetPlot_28_FD_96465 | JGI IMG/M metagenome (GOLD analysis project Ga0126381, IMG submission 96465) | Tropical forest soil microbial communities from Panama - MetaG Plot_28 | ecosystem: Environmental > Terrestrial > Soil > Tropical forest > Bulk soil | place: Panama | collected 2016-02-17 | reverse complement strand
CCACCAAACATCGGGCGCGTTGAGATCGTAGTAGGGCGGACCCGTCTCCGCAACTGCTGACATCGGCACGAACACATCGATAGCTCGTTGCGGGTCGAGTCCCTGAAACGAAGCTCGCGTCACGCCGATGACCGTCGCCGGACGCCGGTTCACATAGACCACCCGATTCACTACGCCCGGGTCCGAAGCGAACCGCCGCTCCCAATACTGATGCGTCAGGACCACCACACCCGGCCTTCCGGGCCCATCGTCTTCCGGAAGAATCGGCCTGCCCAAGAGCGGCGCCGCGCCCAGTCCCGTAAAGTAATTGCCCGAAACATAATGTCCGAACGCGACGTCCGAACTTCCCGCGGCCGTCACCGTGAACTGATTCTGCGCGAACGCGATTACGTCGGAGGCCTCTCGCTGCGAGTCGCGAAACGCCTTGTAGGCCGGATAGGAAAATGAGCCGTCGACGTGCCGCCCATGCTCATCGACGATTCCGTAGCCGCTGTGGCCCTTCATCGCCTTAGGCTCGTTGTGCTTCTCCCAGGTGACGATACGCATCTCTTCCGGATGGCTTACGGGCGCCATTTTCAGCAGAACCGCGTCCAGCACGCTGAACACAGCCGTATTGGCGCCGATGCCCAACGCGAGCGAAACCACGGCCACAGCGGTGAATCCGGGCGACTTGCGCAGAATGCGCGCGGCGTAACGCAGATCCTGCGCAAGCCGTTCCAACCAGCCCCATCCCCACATCTCACGAACCTCCTCTTTCAAAAGCGCTGAATTTCCCTGAGCCCTGCGCGCGGCGTAACGCGCCTCTTCGGGCGACAGGCCTCGCTCCTCCAGCTCCGCCGCTTCCTGCTCCAGGTCAAGCCTCAGCTCGCGTTCCAGATCGCGTTCTTTTCGCGAGCGCCACCACATCTCAACCTTCTTCTTCCTCTTAACCTTCCGGCGCGGGCCACATAACCTGCGCGATCGCGTCCGTCAGGCGTTTCCATTTCGATTCTTCCGCCGTGAGTTGTTTCCGTCCCGCCGCGGTGAGCCGGTAATACTTGTACTCTCGTTTGAGGTCCTTCCCCGCCGATTCCCACTTAGCCGCGATCCAGCCCTTTCGCTCCAGGCGGTGCAGCGCCGGATAAAGCGATCCGTGCTCCACCTGCAGCACATCGTCCGTCGTCCTCTGGATGTGCTTCGCGATCTGATGCCCGTGAGCCGGGCCGAACAGCAGGGTGCGCAGGATCAGCATGTCGAGCGTTCCCTGCAGCATTTCGATCTTTTCCGCGTCCTTCGCCATAGGTCAGTAGACATTCTACCCTGATGCCCGCACTCTGGGTAGACGTTCGACCCGCGAATTGGCGCCGAAGAAAATTTAATGGGCTGGGGCGGGTGCGGCCCCGCGGCGCGGCCGCTTCATGATGAACACAAGAGGCGCAAGGCACGCCACCGCAACGGCGCCGATCGAGATCATGTCTATATAGGCGAGGACGGTGGCCTGGCCCATGAGCGTGCCTTCGATCGCTCTGTAGGCGCGCGAGGTCGCCACCCCCGCTGGCGCCCCCTGACTTTGGAACATCTGAGTCATGCCCTGGACTCGGGACTGAAACGTTGGGTCGCCGGCCGCCGTATGGGCCGATAGATAAACCTGATGTTTCTGCGAAAACCTCTGCAGGAAGGTGCTCAGAAGCGAGATCCCGATACTGCCGCCGATATTGCGCGCGAGATTCGTGATGCCCGAAATCTGATTGCTCTTGTTGGGAGGCATTCCCACGTACGAAAGCGTGTTAATGGGGATAAAGATGAAGGCCAGCCCGATGGTTTGGTAGACCCGCATCATCGCCGCCGTGCGGAAATCCATTCCCAGGTTGATGACCGTCATGTGATACAGCGCCGCAGCGGTGCCCGCGAAACCCACCGCAACGAGCAGGCGCGGATCGACTTTGCTGACGAGCCTTCCCACGATCGGCATCATGAAAATCAGCACCACCGCGCCGGCTGACAGCGCTTTGCCTGCCTGTTCCGCCGTGTAACCCATCAGGACCTGAAGGAACTGGGGAATCAGCACGGTGGTCCCGAACAGCACCATCCCGAGGACGAACATCATGACAACGGCCATCGCGAAATTGCGCTGCCGCAGCAACTTGATATCGAGGATGGGATTCCCGTGATTCCATTCGTTCCAGAGGAACCAGGTGAGCGTGGCCGCCGCGAGGACGCACATTGTGACGATGAACGGCGAAGAGAACCAGTCGTCCTCCTGGCCCTTATCGAGCACGACCTGGAGGCATCCCATTCCCACGGTGATCAGCCCGAGCCCGATATAGTCGATCGGATTCCGAAGCATCTTCTGGCGTTCCGATTCGATATACGGAGGATCCTCGACGATCCTGTGGGTCAGATACAGCGACAGGATACCGACGGGCACGTTGATATAGAAGATCCAGCGCCAACTGAAGTTATCGGTGATCCATCCGCCCAGCGTGGGACCGATCGCGGGCGCCAGAACTACGGCCATCCCGTAGACGGCAAACGCCATGCCCCGCTTCTCGGGCGAAAACGTGTCAGCCAGAATCGACTGTTCGCTGGTCGCGAGACCGCCGCCCCCGAACCCCTGCATAACGCGGAACAGAACCAGCATCCCCAGCGTTGGCGCGAAACCGCAGAGGAACGAACTGATGGTGAACAGCGCTACGCAGGTCATGTAGAACTTCTTGCGTCCTACGAGCACTGAAAGCCATGCGCTAATGGGCAGAATGATGGCGTTCGAAACCAGGTAACTGGTCAGAACCCACGTGGATTCGTCCTGCGTCGCCGAGAGGCCGCCCGCAATGTGCGGAAGGGCCACGTTGGCGATAGAGGTATCCAGCACCTCCATGAACGTCGCGAGCGTTACCGTTAGCGCGATCGTCCAGGGGTTGTATTTCGGCTTCCAGGCCGGGGTGTTGGGGGACGCTGCGGAAGGCAAGTGTTCACTTGCATTCTCGCATGCGCGGGCTTACGCCTCGTCCTGCCAGAAGCCTTTCAGCCGCTTGTCGGAGTCGCCGAAACGATCGAGTTGGACGCCCATGCGATCCATCATCGCGAGGTACATGCTGCAGGCGCGACGGTTGTCGTTGCCCTTGTCGTTGTAATCGATGACGCGGCCGGTCTTCATCGCTCCGGCCGCCTTTCCGGCAATCACGATCGGCATCTGATCCGCTCCGTGCTTGTCGCCGTCATAGAGATTCGAGGCGAGCATCAGCATCGAGTTATCGAGGAGCGACGTTCCGCCCTCATCGATCGCCTTCAGCCGCTGCACCAGATAGGTGAACTGCTGCATGTGGAACTGATTCGTTTTCAGGTACATCGCCTCGAGCGCCGGCGCGTGACCATTGTGCGTGAGATCGAGATGCAGGGCGCCGCGCACGCCTTCCACAAACTTGAAGTTCATTTGGGACAGGTCGTTGTTAAGCATCAAAGTGACGATGCGCGTCTTGTCCATCTGATACGCAAGGACCGTGAGGTCCAGCATCAGCTTCATATGGTCCGGGATATTCTGGGGGATCTCGTTCGCCGGACGAGGCATATTCGGTTGCTTGAGCGTCGGACGCCAGCCTTCGATCCGCTCTTCCTTCGAAGCGCGGTCGATGCGTTTCTCAATATCGCGAACCGATTCGAGATATTCGTCGAGTTTCTTCCGGTCCGTGCGGCTGATTTTCGGCTCGATGCTGTGCGTTTCGTCGAGCACGGCGTCCAGAATGCTGCGGTCGAGCGCCCGGCCCTTGCCATCGCCGACCAACTCGTCGAACACTCGCGACGGGTAGATTTCCTTGGTGGCGGGCTTGGTCGGCGATACCCAAGAAATGTTCGAGCCGTAGATCATCGAGAGCCCGTCTTCAAGCCGCAGTTCGTTCGGCTCGATGCCGAGCGCCATGCTCGGGACCTGCGTCTGCCGTCCGATCTCCTTCGCCAGCACCTGATCCATCGTCATGGCGACGCGGATATCGTTCGGGTCCATGCTGACAGTCCCGCCCGAAAGCATGTTCGCCATCTTGCCCTGATGCGGGCTGGTGGCGATGAAGGCCTGGTGGTTGTAGAGGCCCTTCACGAAGACGATGTCTTCGGCGATTGGTTTGAGCGGAAGCGCGGCGTGTCCGAACTCCATGGCAGCGCCCGAGCCCTTCGCCCACCATTCCGGCGTTTCCACGCCGTTCGAAAAGTAGATCACGCCAAAGCGCAGCGGCGGCTTGTTCGCGGCCGCTACTGCCGCGGCGCTTCCCTCCTGCGCCCCGAACAACGGCAGCGACTCCATCCAGGGAAGCGCGAGCGCCACCCCGGCGCCCCTCAGGAAATTCCTCCGCGACTTCTGGCTCAGCGTTACGCTCTTCATCTTGAATTGGCCCTTTCCGAGTTTGTCTTTGCAGATGCGATCTTTTCGCCCGCCGTATTCGGCTTCGCCGGACCAGTGACCGGCCCATCTTCCCGCCCCAACCGCGTGCGGAACTGCTTACTCGTCACGACATCGGTCACCAGTTCGGAGAACGGCGCGTCGCCGCCCGCCGCGACGATCTTATCGATCAGCGTGGTGTCCGAAGGCAGCGCGGTCCGTCCCAACGCGTAGCCGATCAGCTTCATCGCGAGCGTCTTGCGAACCTGTTCGTCCTTCGTGGCGAGGTATTTCAGCAGCCCGTCAGTGCCGGAGATATCGAAGTGGTCGTAAGTCGTGCCCTTGTCGTAAACTTCCTTGCCGTCAGAGTACTTATCGCGCCAGCGACCAGTGGAATCGAAGTGTTCGAGTGGGAAGCCAAGCGGATCGATGCGCGCGTGGCAACTCGCGCAGGTCGGGTTACGCTTGTGCGCTTCCAGTTTGTCGTGCAGCGAAAGCCCGCCGAAGAGCTTGTCATCCGCCGGAATGGACCCGGCATCGGGCGGCGGCGGAGGCGTCGGCGTATTCAGAATGCGGCGGAGAATCCAGTCTCCGCGCTTAACAGGACTGGTGCGGAGCGGCGCGGATGTCGTGGTCAGGACCGCACCGAGGCGCAGCGCCCCGCCGCGTTCGAAAGCATTCGCGTCATCCACTTTCTCGGCGGCGCCGGTCGATTTTACGTCCTTTTTCACGCCGTAATAACCGGCGAGCGTCTTGTTGAGGAACGTGTAGTCGGCCGTGAGGATCTCTTTCGACGGCCGGTCGCTGCGGATGATGTACTCAAAGAACGAAACGGCTTCGTCGTACATAGCCGAACGAACCGCATCCGTGAATTCAGGGAAGCGCCCGGTATCGACGCCTTTGAACTGATCGAACCGGTAGAACCCGAGCCACTGCCCGAAGAACTCAACCGACATGCGGCGCGCCTTCGGATCGGCCAGCATTCGCTTCACCTGCTTGCGCAAGAGTTCGGGGTTGTTGAGTTCACCCGCGGCTGCCGCGCGACGCAGTTCCTGGTCCGGAATGGACGACCAGATGAAATAACTCATCCGGGTCGCGAGTTCCCAGTTGGTGAGCGGTTTTGGCGCGGCCGCAAGGTCCACCGGCTGTTCCACGCGATAGAGGAACTCCGGCGAAACCAGAATGCGCGCGATCAGAGCGCGGACCGCTTTTGTGTGATCCTGCTGCACGGCCAACTGGGCGCGATAGAACGCGCGAAGGTTTTCCTTTTCGCGCTCGGTGAGAGGACGCCGCCATGCGCGGCTCGCGAATTCCAACGCATCTTCCACGTGGCGAGGTTTGGCGGCATTCTCCGCAGCGATCGTTTCAAGATACTGCGCGCGCAACGGCTTCACGTACTGACGCGCCTCCGCAGGCATCGCCTCGACCTCCGCCGCGGTCAGATCCGCCATCTTTTTGCTCTTGAGCGTCAGATGGTAGTGGTCGGCCAGCAACTGCAGGTATTGATCGTAATAATCGAATGAGGAGAACAGGTCGTGAAACGCCTGATCCAGCTTCACCCTGGTCGCATCGTCGAGCATGTTGTCGACGAGAAACCGATCGTCACGCTGATACTTCACGTTGTTGTCAAACGCATCATGCTCCGGCGTGTTGTAAGTCGGATCGAAGGGCAGCGGCGGCGGATCCTTGTCGGCCGGAGTCGCTTCGTTGTGCGAGCGCGGCGGCAGCAGGGCGACCAGTTCCAGCACGCCCGCTTTGAACTTCTTGTATCCCGCGCTCTGCATGTCGCCGATTAGGCCGTGAATGGGGATTCCCCGAGGCGGTCCGTCCGGGCGATCGGAAAACGTGATTCGAATGACCTGATCGTGATCTTTGCCAATCGCGGCATCCGCCTGGAACTCCAGAGCGAATGCGCCTTCGGGCAGGGTCAGCGGAATGGTCGCCTTTTCCCCCGTTGTCGCAAAATCATTCGGGCCGATGGGCGTACCGTCGGGGCTCACGCCAAATCCCAGCTTCGCGGCTGCTTCGGGAGCCATGATTTCTTTCAGGGGAACGCGCGGACCGCTGGGCTGCGCACGAGCTTTCAGCGCTGCCGCATTGGTTCCGGCGCCTTCGGTGACGGTTGGTTCCGGCATCGGCGCAGGCGCTCCGCGCCCCGGACCTTTGCGAACCATGACCGTCGGGTTGCGCCAGATCACCACGGGCTTCGTCGAAGCGTCCGCCGTGACGGCGGCAACGTTTAAATAAACGCCCACGGAAGTCGGCCCGGTCGCCGGCGCGCGGCCTCTTCCTCCGCGACCCAGCACATTGAACGTGAAATGATGCGAGCTTTCGGCTTTGAGGGCTGCGTCGGTAAACACAAGCGGGCTTTCGTCACCCGCCCCGCCGAACGCCTCATCACCCCGCGCGAACAGCCAGCTCGGCCAGCTCGCCGTGAACGTTTCGAGATCGGCGCACGCCTTGCGTACAGCGTCTTCGGAAGTTTTCTTATCCGCGCCTGGGGCCGGAAGCTTATGCCACCTCGCCGCGACCTCGGATGACGGATATCCCAAACCGGGCTTATTCATCACCGAGTAAACATGCTGCGCGAATCGGGGGCTCACACTTTCCTTCGCGGCCAGTTCTGCAAACGTGGCTTTCGGCGTTCCCAATGCTGCGCGATGCCGATATTCCCACGCCACGAAGAACGCTTTGCGGTATTTATCCAGTCCGAACGGATGTCCACCCTCGCCGGAAACCGTGCGGAAGCCCTCGGCCTCGTAGATCTTCTTGATGCGCGCAATGGCCGACATCTCGAAGCCCGTCTTGTCGGGCTGATCGTAGAACGTCAGAGGCGCTGCGCCGATCACTGCGTGATCCGCCACGATCTTCGCCGTCTCGAGGTACCGCTCGAGACTCGCGTCCTGCATGAACTGCACGTCGCCGAAGTTCATGAAACCTTCGCCGCCAACCGAATCATTGGCGAAGTCCCGTCCGAAATCGAGATCAAGACCGGTCAGGTCGTTGATCGAATATCCGTATTCCCCGCTCGTCAGACGGCGGACCGTGACGCGCCCGGGGTCGCCAGCGGTCTTGTTGGCATACGCTGTGAGTTCGCCGCGCACCCAGACGAGAGCGGAGTTGCGCTCCTCGTCGCTGGGTTGCGGCATGCCCTTCGGGGGCATGCGGCCCTGGTCGAGCACTCCAGCCACCTTTTGCCATGTTGCGAAGTTGTCCGCGACCGGACTCGCCGTCAGCCTCATCAGACTGACGCCCGCCATCGGCGTTCCTTTATCGCCGTGGCAACCGTAGCAGTACTTCGCGAACATCTGCTTGGGCTGACTGGCTGAAGAAGCGGGGGACGGGCCAGTTTTCGCGGCGGAAGGCGCGTCGGCGCCCCGCACCCGCCCTGCCACCCCGATCAGGACTGCGGCGCACGCGCCTAAAGCCAGTCCTGCCCGCAAGTTGCCTCGCCATCGGGGCGAACGCATAAAGAAAACCATAATGTTACCGGACATTCTATCTAGAGCCGACGCTTCTTCGTTGGGCGAGCAAACAATCTCTGGAGTTACGGCGTTCCGGATGATTGGATGAACCTTTCGTACCCCGTCATCTCGAGGTACCCCACACCTTGATTCGTGCCGGAATAGTCAACCGCTCCCTCCCAGTAAGATCCGCCTGTCTTCAACGTGAGTTCCTGGTCTTTAAGAATGGGTCGAACGGTCAGATCCACGGCGCGCGATGGCACACGGATGTGCCACTCAATCGGGTATTTCTTCCAGCGGGCCAGCGGCTCCAGTGTGAAATCTTCTTTCTTCAGGTGGGTTGCTTTGCCGTTTGCGTCGATCCAGGTCCCTGAGGAGTGCGGGTCGATGGTTCCGTCCCTGCGCCGCAGATCGAACAGCATCATCTCAGCGCCGTCGTCCAATTGGACGCTGAACCAGTCCCAACCCGCCTGATCCGCGCCCAACTGTTCGGTGAACCATTCGTGGTCCATCCAGGCTTTACCCGAAACCGGGGCCGAATCGATGCGGCCCGAAACCTTCAGCAGCGGAAACGAAACATAGTGTGAAGCCTGGCCGACGCCCTCTGACTTTTGACTCACGCCGTTCTCGCCGTGAATCACAGGCGCGGTTTCGGGTTCGAGTGTGAGATGAAAGCGGAATTTGCCTGTTGTCGCATCGAGGGTCTGACTCGAGCCGTTCCACTGCACAGACCAGTTTCCGTTCCAGACCCGCTGCCTTGCGAAGCTGACGCCCGCGATTCCGGGACCCGCACGGTTCAGCCGCTCTTCATAAACGAAGCGCTTCCCGGACGCATCCGTCAGGGCGGCGTGAGCAAGGTAAACGTCCTGAGCGTCCCAGGCGGATTTGTTGTCCGTTTCGTGCCTTTCGCCCTGTCGAAAAAACACCAGTTCGAATCCGAAGCGTCGTCCGCCTGAGTCAAACACATTGCCGGTGTAATACCACCATTCGGTGCGGAATTCGGGGTGGTTGAAATGATCCCGCGGAAACTGATATCGATAGCCCGGAACCGCCTCCCGATACCCGCCGAAAAAGAAGAACATCGGGCCGAGAATGGTCAGGAGGATCGACGCCACATGAAATATCATCCCGCCGCAAGTTCTTCGGACTTAAATAGCCTGCCGCGGCTATGGCCGCATCGGACTCACGAATCGAACTGGCTCAAAGGACTGCTGTGCGCCTGCCGGCTGCACCGGTGGCATCGCATGGCGGTTGGAGGCGATTCAGAGCCTCCCGAGTACCTTTTCTGCCGATGGTGTTCGATGATTGTTCCCGCCAACGAAAAATTCTGAACCGGCGCGCGGTTTGATGCGCACGAATACGAGTTCATCCGCCTGAATCGCCAGTTGGCGGTAGCGTTCGTGCGTCAGTTCCACGGTAATCGCCTCGCCGGTCTCTCCGTTCAGCTCCACTTTGACCAGCGGACCGGCCGAGCGAATCCGCTGAATGCGGGCGGCAATCGCGCCGTCGTCGTACCCAATGCGGTCGATGTCGAGCTCATGCGGCCGGACGAACTGCCGGCCGCGAAAGACGTTCACATTCCCGAGAAACTTCAGAACAAACTCGGACGCGGGACGATGGAAGACTTCATCGGGCGAACCAGCCTGTTCGATGCTCCCGTCGTTCATGATGACCACGCGATCCGCTACTTCGAGCGCTTCTTCCTGATCGTGCGTCACCAGTACAGTTGTCACAGGAATACGTTGGTGCAACTCGCGCAGCCACTTGCGAAGATCCTGTCGGACTTTCGCGTCGAGCGCGCCAAACGGCTCGTCGAGAAGCAGCACGGATGGCTCGATCGCCAGAGCCCGCGCAAGCGCCACACGCTGCCGCTGCCCGCCGGACAGCTGCTCCGGCAGATGTGAAGACCAGCGAGTCAGTTGAATCAGCTCCAGCAGATCGTTTACGCGCTTGCGCAGCGCGGGTTCGGCGAGACGATGCTTTCGCGGCCGGACGCGCAGCCCGAATGCGATGTTCTCGAAGACGCTCATGTGCCGGAACAGCGCGTAATGCTGGAACACGAAACCGACACGTCGCTGCGGCGCGGGACGCCCCGCAATGTTATCGCCGTCGACGACCACAGTCGTCTGGGGGTTAATGTCGGGCTGGTCAAGCCCCGCGATAATGCGCAAGAGAGTCGTCTTGCCGGAACCAGAAGGACCGAGCAAAGCGATGAGTTCTCCCTGCCGGACTTCGAGGCTCACGTCGCGCAGCGCGGCATAGTTCGAGAATGTCTTGCTCACATGGCGCGCGTCGATTGCGGTGTTGGCAGTCATGATCAGGAACCTCCCTCGATGAGCCGCTGTTCGGCCCGAATCCGCCATTCGAGCGCGGTCTTGACCGCGAGCGTCACGAACGCCAGAAGCATCAGCAGGCTTGCTACAGCGAACGCGGCGGAAAAGTTGTATTCGTTGTAGAGAATCTCCACGTGCAGCGGCAGCGTGTTGGTACGGCCGCGGATGTGTCCCGAGACAACGGATACCGCGCCAAACTCACCCATCGCTCGCGCGTTCGCCAGCACGACGCCATAGGCCAGCGCCCACCTGATATTCGGAAGCGTGACGCGGCGGAAGGTCTGCCAGCCGCTCGCGCCGAGCAGAACCGCGGCTTCCTCCTCTTCACTGCCCTGCTCCTGCATCAGAGGAATGAGTTCGCGCGCGATGAACGGAAAAGTGACGAAAACCGTCGCAAGAATGACGCCGGGCGTCGCGAAGACGACCTGGATGCCGTGGTCCGTCAGTGCTGGTCCAAACCAGCCGCGCGCCCCAAACAAAAGAATAAAGATCAATCCCGAGATCACAGGCGACACCGCGAAGGGCAGGTCAATCAGCGAAAGCAGCAGGCTGCGTCCGGGGAAATCGAATTTCGCGATCAGCCAGGAAGCAGCGAGCCCGAAGACCAGATTCGCCGCGAGGGTCACTGCGGCGGTCAGCAGCGTGAGCCGCAGTGCGGAGAGCGCAAGGGGGTCGCGAATGCTCGCAATATAGAAGGAGAAACCCTTCCGCATCGCTTCGCTGAATACGGCCGCGGCCGGCATCAGGATCAAAATCGCGAGAAACAACACGGCCACCGCAATCAGCGCGCGGCGCACCCACACGGGCTCGCTCATTCGGTCTCCTTCACCCGCTGGCGGGTGGGCCACCACTGACCGACATTCACCGCGAACAAAAGGGCGAATGAGCTGACCAGCATCAGCAGCGCGATCGCCGACGCGCCGGCATAGTCGAACTGCTCGAGCTTCGTCACGATCAGAAGCGAAGCGATCTCCGTCTTCATCGGCATGTTGCCGGAGATGAAAATCACCGATCCGTACTCGCCGAGGCAGCGCGCAAACGCGGTAATGAATCCGGCGGTCAGGGCAGGCCGCAAAGCCGGAAAAATCACGCGCCGCATAGTCGTCCACCAGTGCGCGCCAAGAAGAACGGCGGCCTCTTCCATCGCGGGATCCAGATCCTGAATCGCCGGCTGCACCGTCCGAACGATAAACGGCAGCCCGATGAACACCAGCGCGATCACGATTCCCAAAGGCGAAAATGCCGCCTTGATTCCGAGGGGCGTGAGCCATCGCCCCATCCATCCGTTCTGCGCATAAATCGCGGTTAAAGCAATTCCTGACACGGCGGTGGGAAGCGCGAACGGCAGATCGATCAGCGCGTCGAGCAAACGTCGTCCGGGAAAGCGATACCGAACCAGCGCCCACGCAACTACTAATCCGAACACCGCGTTCACGCCCGAGGCGACGAGCGATGTCCCGAACGTGAGCCGCCACGCCGCAAGCGTCCGGGGATCGAACACGGCGGCGCGGAAGTCCGGCCATGGCTGATTCGCGCCCTTCGCCACCAGGGCCGAAAGCGGGATCAGAACGATCAGGCTGAGGTACGAAACTGAATACCCGAGCGTGAGCCCGAACCCGGGAATCACGGAATACCGCCGCGCGGCTGTCATGTCTCTAGCTCTGCGGTCTATAAAGCTGATCGAAGAGGCCGTGGTCGGCGAAATGCTTCTCCTGTGTTTCCTTCCACGTGCCCGTGACCTGGTCGATGGTGAAGAGCTTGATGTCCGGAAACTGCGCCTTGTATTTGGCCAGGATCGATTCCGACCGGGGCCGGTAGAAGTTTTTCGCCGCGATCTCCTGCCCCTCGTCCGAATAGAGGTATTTAAGATACGCTTCCGCGACTTTGCGTGTGCCGTGCCGGTCCACATTTGCATCAACGACCGTTACTGGAGGCTCGGCCAGAATGCTAACGGAGGGATTCACGATTTCGAATTTGTCGGAGCCGAATTCCTTGAGCGAGAGATACGCCTCGTTTTCCCACGAGAGCAGCACATCACCGAGTCCGCGCTCCACAAAGGTGGTGGTTGCGCCGCGGGCGCCCGAATCCAGCACTGGCACGTTCCGGTACAGGGCCGCAATAAAATCCCTGGTTTTCCGCTCGTCGTGATTGGTCGTATTCCACGCGTATCCCCAGGCTGCAAGGTAATTCCACCGTGCTCCTCCGGACGTCTTCGGATTCGGCGTAATCACGCTCACGCCCTTGCGAACCACATCCGGCCAGTCGTGGATATTCTTTGGGTTCCCTTTGCGCACGAGGAAAACGATGGTGGACGTGTACGGCGCGCTCAGATTAGGCAGACGCGACTGCCAACCGGGGTCGATCGTCTTGGCCTTATCCGCGATGGCGTCGATATCGTAGGCCAGCGCCAGCGTCACAACATCCGCCTGCAGGCCATCGATCACGGCGCGCGCCTGCTTACCTGACCCGCCGTGCGACTGCTCAATCTCTACCGATTCACCGGTCTTTTGCTTCCAGTCCGCCGCGAAAGCTTTGTTGAATTCCTGGTACAACTCCCGGGTGGGATCGTAGGAGACGTTCAGCAAGTGAACCGGAGCTATGGCCTTTGGCTCCGAACTGCTGGCATTTGAGCAGCCCTGCTGAAACGGCGAGCTCGCGAGAAACAGGGCGAAAGCGATCGGAGTTATTTTCATAAATAACCACTATTCAGATAGACAAAGTATAGTACGTGAAGCCTCATTACTGCAAGAGATTGTAAGGAATCGGGTGGGAGGACCAGTCTGATGGGGCCGGAGAAGTAACCTCAGGACGCGGTGCTGAATTGGGAGGCACGGTCAGCCTGCGAGGCAATGAAATCGCGCTGACGCCGGGCCCCTGTCAGGGTAGTTTGGTTGCAGTAAATAGCGGTGTGGTAATAGCGGCGCTTGCGACCGCATTCCGAAGTGGCTATTATTTGCCGATGATGAAACTCCGTGTGGCTGGAGGCGTGGCCCTCCTTGCCACCCTTGCCGCGGCGCAAACCGAGCCAACCATTGAACAGCTCTCAAACCGATTAGCTCCCAACGATCTGAAAGCGGATGTTTCTTTCTTAGCTTCCGATTTGCTCCAGGGCAGAGGAACGCCGTCATCCGGACTCGACATCGCTGCGGAATACATTGCCGCCCAGTTTCGCAGAGCGGGTCTGGAGCCGGCGGGGGACGACGGCTATTTCCAAACGGCGTTGTGCGAAAAGATCATCCCGATTACTGAAGGCACAGAGTTCACACTCGAAACGGCTCATGGAACCGTTAGGGCTCAGCCCAAATCCATGGGGCAGGTAAGGTTAGGCGCAATCGATCTTAGTCATTCACCGATCCTCAAGGTCCTGGTACCCGATATCGCGGCGCTTAAGGCGCTCAGATCGGAGGACGTGCAGGGCCGGGTGTTAGTCATGGATCGTTCAGTTTCCAAATCCGTCATCGGAACGGCGGGGTACGAACTGGCCGCGAGTCTGCGTCCGGCGCTCGTGGTCGTGCTCAATACCAGGTTCAACATGGCCGCCATGAACAAAGAGGAACTAACTTGTAACACGAGTAGTTCGACATCCGGCGTACCCATATTAGCCGTCTGGGATAGTTCCATACTTTCTGCATTCGACGCGGGGAACCCTGGTTCCAAAGATGTCTCCCTTACGGTTCATATTCCGGGGCCCAAGGTGATGCCGGGGAAAGCGCGCAACGTCCTCGGCGTGTTGCGCGGGTCCGATCCGGCGCTCCGGAACACCTACGCGCTGGTGACTGCGCACTACGATCATCTGGGCGTTCGAATGACCGAACAGGGCGACAGTATCTACAACGGGGCCAATGATGACGCCAGTGGCGCAGCATCGGTAATCGAGATCGCGAATGCGTTGGCCGCCCAGTCCCCGCGTCCGAAACGGTCCATCGTCTTCATGACCTTCTTCGGCGAGGAACTTGGGCTGGTGGGGTCCCGTTACTACACGGCCCACCCGATGCTTCCATTGGCCCAAACGTTAGCCGATTTCAACCTCGAAAATCTCGGTCGTACGGACGCGGACGGAGGCTCACGCGGCATGGTGGACGTGACAGGATACGATTTTTCCACTCTTACAGATGTAATTGGAAAAGCCGGTGAGGCAACGGGACTGCGAGTCGTCAAGGATGAGAAGTTGAACACACCGTTCTATGAGAGGAGCGACAACCAGTCGTTGGCCGATGCGGGCGTTGTGGCGCACACACTCTCAATTGGGTTCGAATTTCCGGACTACCATAAGCCGGGCGACGAGTGGCAAAGGCTCGATTATGACAACATGGCCAAGGTTGCCCGTACTGTGGCGCTCGCCGTCTGGAGAGTAGCAAACAGCACTGAGACACCCGAATGGAAAGGGGATGTACCCGACACCGAGCGCTACATTAAAGCCCGTCAAATTGGACTAGGCAAAAAATAGCGACATTCTCAGGTGGCCCAGGTGACGCGACTGGTGGGCCTACCCCGAAGAGAGGCGCACGGCATGTCTCCGCATTCGCCATCGCCTGTTTTAATTCATTCCCGTAATCGCGGCGCCGTGGTGGGGTGGCGGACCGCCGGAGGGGCCTTCTCTACGGCGGACACTGGCTGTCTTTTGCCGATGGTTACAGTTCTGATCCTCGTAGGGTAGGCTTCACCGCGCTTGCGTCGGGAATGCGCCTGAATGAAACATAAGCACTGGGTGAGTCGCGGCTCTTTGCGCTGTTACCATGAATTCATCCCCGCATGGTGGTTGAAACGCAGTATGCGCGCTTTGAGAGCATTGCGCTCGATTCAGGCGCGACTCTCTCGCCAGTCGAAATTGCTTACGAAACGTACGGCGCCCTGAACCCGGACCGCTCGAACGCCATTCTGATCACCCACGCGTTCACCGGAGACGCGCACGCCGCCGGGATTTCGCATGACGGCGGCAAGCCGGGCTGGTGGGAGAACATGATCGGGCCGGGCAAGGCGTTCGACACCGAGCGTTACTTCGTTATCTGCTCGAACGTTCTCGGCGGATGCCAGGGAACCACCGGACCGGGGTCGATCAGCCCCGCAACGGGGCATCCGTACGCGATGTCCTTCCCGGTGATCACCGTCCGCGACATGGTGCGTCTTCAGCGCATGCTGGTGGACGAGCTTGGCATCTCGCAGCTTCTCTGCGTCGCAGGTGGATCGATGGGCGGAATGCAGGCGCTCGAATGGGCCGTAAGCCATCCCGAGATGGTGCGGTCGGTGATCCCCATCGCGACCACGTGGCGTCACAGCGCGCAGCAGATTGCATTCAATGAGGTCGGGCGCCAGGCGATCATGGCGGACCCCGACTGGAATCAGGGCGACTATTACGATTCGAAGCCGCCAGCCCGAGGACTTTCGGTGGCGCGCATGGTGGGCCACATCACCTACATGAGCGACGAATCGATGCGAGAGAAGTTCGGGCGACGCCTGCGCGAGAAGGAGAAGTTCGGCTTCGATTTTGGCGTTGATTTCGAGGTGGAAAGCTACCTGCGCTATCGCGGCAATCAATTCGTGTCGCGTTTCGACGCCAACTCGTATCTCTACATCACAAAGGCTGAAGATTACTTCGATCTCACCAACGGGACCGGGCGCCTCGCGGAAGCGTTTCGGCTCGACGGCCTCACGCCGATCGACACGCGTTTTCTCGTGATCAGCTTCACTTCCGGCTGGCTTTATCCCAGTTATCAGTCTCAGGAGATCGTGCGCGTGCTGCGGCGCCTCAACGGCGACGTGGCTTACTGCGACCTCCAGTCCAACTACGGCCACGACGCGTTCCTCGTGGATGTCGCCGAACAGACGGAAATCGTGCCCGGCTTTCTCAACAGCACCGCGCGGATCGCGAAGGCGGCATAATGGCGGCGCAGACGATCGCGATTCCTCAAAAAGTGGCGCTCACCGAACGCCCGGACTTCCGCGTGATCGGGCAAATCGTGGAACAGGGCTCGCGCGTGCTTGATCTCGGCTGCGGCGAGGGCGAGTTGCTGGCCTGGCTCATCGAAAATAAGGGCGTGCTGGCGCGCGGGGTCGAGATTTCCGCGGCTCAGGTACGCAAAGCGATCTCGCGCGGCGTATCTGCTTATCAGGGGGATATCGACGAAGGTCTGGCGGATTACCCGGACCGCGCCTTCGACTACGTGATTCTCAGCCAGACGCTGCAGGAGACGCGGTCGCCGCTCCAGGTGTTAAGAGAGATGCTGCGAGTCGGCCGCCGCGCCATCGTGTCGTTCCCCAATTTCGGGCACTGGACCGTGCGGCGCGCCATGTTGCTCTCGGGTCAGGCGCCCAAAACGAAGCTCTTTCCGTACGACTGGTACAACTCGCCGAACATCCATTTCCTCAGCATTCGCGATTTTGAGGCGCTTTGCAGCCAAACCGGGTTTCCCATCGCGGAGCGCTATTTTCTCGCGGGCTCCTCACGCGTCACGTTCGCGCCGAACCTGCTCGCCCAGACGGCCGTTTTTCTGCTGGGCTAGCTCCGCATCACTGACGCCAGTGGCGCAGCGCCGGCGACAGCGTCGCGCAGATCGCCACCACGGCCAGCGTCGCCAGTCCCCCGCCCCATACGCTCGGCGCGGCGCCGAAGATCGCAGCGGTCCATCCGGACTCCACGGCGCCCAACTGATTTGAGCAACTGATAAAGATGTTGTTGACCGCGAGCACGCGGCCGCGGACCTGATCCGGCGTTTTCGTCTGAACGAGTGAATGGCGCAGCACGACGCTGACGTTGTCGAACGCGCCGACCAAAACGAGCAGCCCAAGCGACAACCAGAGATTGCGTGAAAATCCGAACGCGATCGTCGCGGCGCCGAAGCCCGCAACCGTGAGAATCAATGCGCGCCCGGCATTTTCGATCCGATGGGTATGCGCGAGCATTACAGCCATCAGCACAGCGCCAACTGAGGGCGCTGCCCGCAGCCAACCCAGAGCGCGCGGACCACCATGCAGAATGTCGACGGCGAAGATGGGCAGCAGCGCCGTCGCGCCGCCAAACAAAACCCCGAACATATCGAGCGACACAGCCGAGAGGATCAGCTTGTTATGCAGAACGAAGCGTATTCCTTCAAGAAGCGAGTGAAAATTGCGCGGAGTAGCTGGAGCGCCATCCCGAGGTTTTTTGGAAATTGAGGCAAAGCAGATGAGGGTCAGGATGGCGAAGCCGAACTGAAGCAGGTACACGATCCGGCTCCCCGAGGTCGCGAGGAGTAGCCCCGCAAGAGCCGGACCGGTTACATTCGCGATCTCCTGCGCGCTGCTGTTCCAGGTAATAGCGTTGCCGAGAGATTCGATCGGGACAATCTGCGGCAACAGCGCCCCACGCGCGGGCCCCTGAAACGTGCGCGCCAGAGCGGTCAGGAGGAGGCACCCGTAGATCGCGAATACGGAGTGAAACCCGAGCGCAAGCACGAGAGACGCAATCGCATATACGCACTGCGTAACCATCATTACCGCGCGGCGGTCGTGCCGGTCCGCCGTGTGGCCCGCAAAAAGCGAGAACAAGATGAACGGCGCTACCTGCACGAACCCCACATTGCCCAGAACCAGCGCCGAGCGGGTCTGCAGATAAAGGTCCCAGCTCACCGCGAGCGAGAGCATCTGCAGACCGAAGTTCGACAGAAAGGCTCCGCATAGCAGGTAGCGGTAATCGCGGAGCCGAAACGATAGATACGCGTCCAACCTACAAGGTAGGACAGCGCTTCTTACATCGAGGACTTGCCGGGTCCGGTCACCGGCGTAATAACGACCGGCGCGGACGGATCATAGTGCTGGATCTTCAGCGTTACACGATCGGTTCCCACGAATTCGTATCCCACGACCACTGGTTTCCGCTTGCCGTTCACCGTCTGATAAGCCCTCGGATGATAGTGCCGGACGCTTCCGTCGCGGCCGAAGATGTCCAAATCGCCGGTGACTGCGCCAAACGTCACGCGCTCCGCGCCGTCGAAGTGAAGCTGCACGGCGGACGGATCGGCGCCAGGTTCGATTACAAGATTCTTCATTTGCTTATTCGCGGCCGATTCCGTGTAAACGTACCCGGAACCCGCGAATGCGCCGCCAGCCAACCCCAGAGTCAATGCCGCCAGCGCCACTGTTGAGACATGCTTACGTAAATTCATCGCGTTTCCCCTTACCAGGTCGCCGTATTTACAATTCGATCGGCGACTCTGTCTACACACGCGCAGAGCGCGAAAAAACGGGATCAACAATATTTTTTGGCTGCGATAATAAACGCGGATGGGTGATATCCAGACGAGCCACGACGTTACAAGTCTGTTGATCGACTGGAGTAAAGGAGATCGCAGCGCTCTCGAAGAACTGATGCCCCTGGTCTACGGCGAATTGCGGCGTCTCGCCGGAGCGCATCTTCGCCGGGAGCGGCCCTCCAATACCTTGCAGGGCACAGTGCTGGTGCATGAAGCTTTTCTCCGGCTGGTGAACCAGCGTGGCGTGAACTGGCGGAACCGCGCGCACTTCTTCGGAATCGCGGCGCAGATGATCCGGCGCATTCTCGTGGATCATGCGCGGGCGAACCATGCGGCGAAGCGTGGCGCGGGTGGCGTCAGACTCGAAATCGAAGACGGAATGGCCGTCTCCAGCCAGAAGGAACTCGATCTGGTCGGACTTGACGACGCGCTGAACCGTCTCGCCGCGATGGACGAGCGCCAGAGCCGCATCGTCGAGCTGCGCTTTTTCGCGGGGCTCTCGGTGGAAGAGACGGCGGAAGTAATGGGAATCTCCACACCGACCGTCAAACGCGAGTGGAGTTCGGCGCGGGCATGGCTCTTTCGCGAGCTCCAGGGTCGCGAGACTCAGTGAAAGCCTCGCGCGATTCATGACACCCGAAGAGTGGAGCCGCGTCAAAGAGGTTTTTTACGTCGCATGCGAGGTTGAGCCCTCGCGCCGCGAAGACTATCTGGCCCGCGAGTGCGCTGGTCATCCGGAGTTGTTAGCCGAGGTCCGTTCGCTGCTCAGCTCTCATGAGAACGCGACCGGCTTCATCGACAGGCCCGTCATGCTTCCGGAGACCGCGCCCGATTCCGTTTTTCCGGCAGGCATGGATATCGGCCCATACCGCATTGTCCAGACGATCGGCGAAGGAGGAATGGGCGTTGTATACCAGGCGGTTCGCGTAGACGACATCTACCGGAAACTGGTCGCCCTGAAGATCGTCGCGCGCGGACTACGCACCAGAGACGCGCTCCGCAAATTCGAAACCGAGCGCCACATACTCGCGCACCTCGATCATCCGAACATCGCGAAGTTGCTCGACGGCGGCACGACGGCGGACGGGCAGCCCTGGTTCGTGATGGATTTCATCGCGGGCACGCCGATCGATGAATACTGCGATCAGCAGCGGCTTGGTATTCCGGGACGGCTGAAGCTTTTCCTGACCGTCTGTTCGGCGGTGCAGTACGCGCATCAGAACTTCGTGGTGCACCGCGATATCAAGCCGCGCAACATCATGGTCACGTCCGAAGGCGCGATCCGGCTTCTCGATTTCGGCATCGCCAAACTCCTCGACCCGGACGCCGATATTACGCCTGACACGGTGAGCATCGTGCGCATGATGACGCCCGAATACGCCAGCCCGGAGCAGTTGTTCAACCAGCCCGTGACTACAGCGAGCGACACGTGGTCGCTCGGCGTGCTGCTGTTTCTTCTGCTGACAGGCCACATGCCGTTCGCGTACAAATCACGCTCAGCGCGCGACATTGCGGAGGCAGTGGCGAATTCGGAACCGCGCCGTCCCTCAATCGTCGTACTGCGCGAGGGCAATCCGGCGGAAATCGCCGCCGCGCGCGGCGCGAATCCCGAAAAACTCGCAAAGGCATTGGCCGGCGATCTCGACAACATTCTCATCATGGCGCTGCGGCGCGAGCCCGACAGACGGTATCAGTCCGCCGAGGCGCTTGCGAATGACATCCAGCGTCACCTCGACGGACTTCCGGTTCTCGCGCGCGAGGACTCCCTGCGCTACCGTGGCGGGAAATTCGTTCGCCGGCACAAGGCGGCGGTGATAGCCGCCGGCGCCGCCGCACTCGCGCTCGTCGCGGGTTCGGCGGCCACCGCGTGGGAGGCGCACATCGCGAACCGGGAGCGCGCGCGCGCCGAGCGCAGGCTGGACGACGTGCGGCGCGTCGCCAACTCGCTGCTGTTCGATCTGCAGGATGCCGTGAAGGGTCTGCCGGAGTCCTCGTCCGCGCGCGCCGCAGTGGTTTCGAAAGCCGCGGAGTTTCTGGACAGCGTCGCTTCCGACGCGAATGACAATCCCGCGCTCGCGCGCGAACTGGCCGCGTCGTACGAGCGGCTGGGCGACATCCAGGCGCAGAATGAGTCCGGTGGAATCGCCAGCTACCGGAAAGCGCTTGCGCTGCGGGAGAAGGCGGCGAAGGATCAACCGGCCGACGCCGATCTGAGCCGCGAGATCGTCGCGAACTACGGCAAGCTGAGCGACCTTCTGTGGAGCGACGGAAGCCGCGCGGAGGCTCTCGAGGTCTCGCGTAAGGCGCTCGACCTCAGCTCGTCCCTTGCGGCGAAGCCAGGCGCCCGGCAGGACCGCGTTCGCCTCGCGGCGCACCGCCTCGACTACGGTTACAAACTGGCGAGTTCCGGTGTGGATCCCGCCAGCGGGCTCGAAGAGTGCCGCAAGTCCCTTGCCTCTTTTTCGGATCTCGCCGCGGAAGACCCCGAGGATGCCACGGTTGCGCGCTTTCGAGCGATCGCCGAGCGGCGCCTCGGCGAAGTTTCCGCTAACATACCCTAGTCACCTTCTACGATTCAAAAGAATGCTATGTTGATCCTCCTCGTGAATATTCACGTCAAGCCGGAGTCTGTCGAGGCCTTTCGCGCCGCCACCATCGAGAATGCGAGCAACAGCGCGCTGGAACCCGGAATCGCGCGTTTCGATTTCGTCGAGCATGCCGACGACCCCACCCGCTTCAGTCTCTGGGAGGTTTATCGGGACGAAAAGGCGGTGGCAGACCATAAACTGACCGCGCATTACGCTAAATGGACAGAAACCGTAACGGATATGATGGCGGAGCCGCGAACACGCGTCTGGTATAAAAGCGCATTTCCTGCTGACGAGAGCTGGTAGCCTGTGCGCTTCGAGTTCGCAAGCGCTGGCCGGACGATATTCGGCCAGGGCGTTACTGCGGAGTTGCCCGCGTTAGTCAAGCCCTTCGGCAAGCGCGCGCTGGTGGTCACTGGCAGCGACCGCATCCGGCACGCCGCACTCATCGGGAATCTGGAAGCCGGCGGCTGCGCGTGCGCGCTGTTCGGCGTGCGGGGTGAACCGACGGTCGCTATCGCCCAGAAGGGGGCGGGCCTGGCGCGTTCGCGCGAATGCCAGGTCGTGATCGCGATCGGAGGCGGCAGCGCGATCGACGCCGGAAAAGCCATCTCGGCGCTGGCGACGAATCCGGGCGATGTGCTCGACTATCTGGAGGTCGTCGGACGCGCTCTGCCCCTGCCCAACACTCCGCTGCCGTTTATCGCGATCCCGACCACGGCGGGTACCGGGTCCGAAGTTACGCGCAACGCCGTCCTGGGTTCGCCGGAGCACAGCGTCAAAGCCAGCCTGCGGAGCAATTCCATGCTGCCGCGTATTGCGCTGGTTGATCCCGAACTCACCTATGGGTTGCCGCCGCGCCTGACGGCTTCCACCGGCCTGGACGCCGTGACGCAACTGATCGAACCGTATGTTTCGAGCCGCGCGAATCCCGCCACGGACGCTCTTTGCCTCGACGGTCTTCGGAATGCGGCCGCGAGTCTGCGGCGCGCCTATCGCGATGGCGGCGATATCGAAGCGCGAGCCCGCATGTCGTATGCAAGCCTTCTCGGCGGACTGGCCCTGGCGAATGCCGGACTGGGAGTGGTGCACGGCCTTGCCGCGCCGATTGGCGGCATGTTCGATGCGCCGCACGGCGCTGTCTGCGCGGCGATTCTGCCGCACGGAATGAGGGCAAACATCGTCGCATTACGTGAGCGCATGCCCGAAAGCGACGCCCTCCGGCGCTACGAGACAATCGCCCGGCTCCTGACCAGCGATGCCAATGCGACTCCGGAAGCCGGCGCTGATTGGATCGGTCAGCTCGTCACCGACCTGGACGTGCCGCCGCTGCGAGCCTACGGCGTGACGAAGTTCCGGCTTCCGGAAATAGCCGAGAAGGCCACGAACGCAAGCAGCATGAAGGCGAATCCCATTCCGCTTACGGCGGAGGAAATATCGTTCGTGATCGAGCGCGCCCTTTAATTCTCGGAAGGCGTCTTTTCGGCGTGATCGACGATGTAGGTATCCACGGCTTCTTTTTTCGGCTCGAGTTTCAAGCCGAGCGACTGGACGGCGGTGAACACCGTGCCGCCGCCACCCGGGTCCGAAGCCGCATCCGCAACTCCAGCGGCCGCGCCGCCGGGACCGGCGCCAGCCATCGGCATACCTATACCCGCTTTCTGCGCGACGCGCATGAGATCCGCCATCGAAAGATCGAGTGCGATCTGGTAGTTGCCTTTCAGGCCGGTCTCGTCTACAACCGGCTTGTCCACAAAGCGCGAAACGATTTCGGCGAACTGCGGCATCGAAACCTTCGACGCCTCCATATGCATCGTCCCATCCGGACTCATCCCCATCTTCATGGTTCCCATGGCGCCGGTGGTGATGGTTGCGCCCTTGCCGTCGGCGTTTGGTTTGACGCGCATGGAACCGCTATTCGTCTCGATCACTGTCCCGCCTTTGCCGGAGGGAGCAGCGGCGGCTTCGGGAGTTGCGGGTTCATCCGGCGGAGACTCCTTTAGTTTCGAGCCTCCCTTGCCTGCGACGAGCGCATAGACGGCATGCTCCTTGCTCTCTTTATGCACAGCGAGTTTGAAGCGCTCCTGGAGCAATGTCTTGAGCATTGCCGGAACCTGCTCCTTTGTGCCGCCTTCCGGGATCTTGGCAAGAATATCGAAACGTTCCGTGTTGATCCAGTCTGGCCCCGAGACCTGATACGGTTTGACTTCGTAGGCGGTACGAATCAGATCCGCGATTGACATGAACCCGATATCGACCCGTCCCGCCTCGATGTTCATGCCAACGTGGAGCTTTCCCGAAGCCGGATTGAGCGGCGGAGCGGGCTTGATTGTGGCTACTTCAAACGCGAGCGGCGCGGGCTGCTGCGCAATGAGGGCGCAAGTTGCAAGTAACGCGATAGCGCAGAATTTTGTCGAAATTCGGCCAAAAGGTTCCCTGACCATGGAATTTGATTCTCGCATAAGATCGTGCAGCGTCCTTCCTCAGAAGACATACGCACGATGGATAGACTGTGTTCGAAAGCTTGCACAAATCCAGCCTGCTCAAAATTGCTCTTCTGACGCTATTTGCTGTCGCATCGACCGCGTCAGAGATTGAACGGAAGCCTCTTGGTGAAATCGATTTCTTCGGCTACAAAGGGCTGAACGTAGCGGCCATTCGGGCTGCGCTGCCGTTCCGCGAGGGTGAATTGTTTCCACCCGCCAAAGCCAAATCCCCGGACGACCTCAAACAGCAGATCAGTGAAAGGATCAGGCAGACGATCGGTCGTGAGCCCACTGACGTTGGGTTTATTTGCTGCGACGCGAAGCAAAACTGGATGGTGTACATCGGTCTGCCCGGCGAATCGTACCAGTCAATCGCCTTCAACCCGCCGCCGACGGGAGAAACCCGACTCCCGAAGGAAGCAATGAGGCTCGGTCGTGACATGGACGAAGCATGGGAGAGGGCCATGATGAAGGGGCATTTCACGGAGGATGATTCGGAAGGCTACGCGTTGACGAACGATCCGCGGGCGAGAAAGGCGCAATTGGCCCTCCGGGACTATGCCCGGCGCAATGAAACGCTCATCCTGCACGTTTTGACGTCATCCCGTGATGCGCGGGACCGTTCCATCGCCGCGCAGATGCTCGGATATGGTCGTCAGTCCAAGGAACAGATTGATGCTCTGGCGCAGGCAAGCCTGGATCCTGACGTCGACGTTCGCAATGATTCCATACGCGCATTGGAAGTTCTCGCGGGAGCGAAGCCCAGCCTAGCTCAGATGATACCGGCAGATCCGTTTATCCGGTTACTTCACTCCGGGCAGTGGTCCGATCACAATAAGGCGTCTCTGCTGTTGATGAACCTGACGAAGGCGCGCAATCCGGCTGTACTTGAGCGACTTCGGAAGGAAGCGCTCGATCCATTGCTGGAGATGGCTCACTGGCGCAACGCTGGGCATGCAGAGCCCGCGCTCCTGGTCCTGGGGCGGATTGCGAGCATCGACGAAGACACCCTGAACAAGCTCATTGAAACGAATCACCCCGAAGCGATTATCGCGAAGCTCAGTCGCTGATCAGAGGAACAGCATGCTCACCGACGTCTCCTCGTGAATCGACTGCACGGCGCGCGCGAGCAGAGGCGCAACCGAGAGTTGCCGGATCTTCTGGCAGGATTTCGCTTCGGCGGAGAGCGGAATGGAATCCGAAATTACAAGTTCCTGAATGGTCGAATCTGTTATGCGCTGAACTGCGGGACCGGACAGGACCGCGTGGGTCGCGCAGGCGCTCACGGAACGCGCGCCATGCTCCAGAAGCGCGTCAGTGCCTCTCACGAGGGTACCGGCGGTATCGATCAGGTCATCGACGATGAGACAATCCCCACCTTCCACCTCGCCGATCACGTTCATGACTTCTGCGACATTGGCTTCTTCCCGCCGCTTGTCGATGATCGCCAGAGGCGCATTCATGCGCTTGGCCACCGAACGGGCGCGCTCCACGCCACCGGCGTCCGGCGAAACGACGACCAGGTTTTCCGTGGTTCTCGTCTTGAAGTAGTCGATCATGACCGGCCGGAAAAACAGGTGGTCCACCGGAATGTCGAAGAAGCCCTGAATCTGCGCAGCGTGGAGATCGAGCGCCATGATTCGGTCGGCGCCGGCCTTCTCCAGGAGGGATGCGACGAGCTTGGCGGAAATCGGGACGCGCGGTTTGTCTTTACGGTCCTGCCTTCCGTAACCGTAATACGGGATTACCGCGGTGATGCGCTCGGCCGATGAACGCTTGAGCGCGTCCAGCATGCAATAGACTTCCATCAGGTGGAATTCGACCGGTGAACAAGTCGGCTGCACGACGAAGCAATCGGCGCCGCGGACGTTTTCCAGAATCTGAAGGTTAATCTCGCCGTCCGAGAACTTTTTGAGCTTAACCTGACCGAGTTCCAGCCCCAGGTGCCGGCACATCTGCTCGGCAAGCGCGGGATTGGCGCTTCCGGTAAAGATCTTGATCCGGTCGGGGTTCATCGCGCGTATCGGCTTTGGGGCGGCCATGAGTCACCTTTCGTGTGCGATTTCAACGCCCGTTTCCAGGCTGACTGATACTGAGGCCGGCTGAGGAAGGATACCGCATAACCGTTCTCTTTGAAGGCAGCTTTCGCGCGCGCGAGGCGATCGCCGTGTTCGAACACCCCGAAAACCGCAGACCCACTGCCCGTCATACAAGCGGACCGCGCTCCCGACCGCAGGAGTCGCTCTTTGATCCGCCTCAACTGCGGATGCCGGGCGAAGACCACCTCTTCGAAGTCGTTTTCGTATGCGACCCCCTGAGAAAGACCCCCGCCAGCGGCCTGCCGAACCTCTTGTTGGAAACTATTGAGTTTATTTTGTAACGTAGCGGATGTCAATCTGGCGGACAGGTCGCCGTAGGCATCCGCCGTTGAGGAATGGACGTCGGGACAAATTAACAAAACGAACTTTCCGGACCGGTCCGGGAGGGGGTACAGTTCCTCACCCCGCCCCAATCCCAGAGCCGTGCCTCCTTGCAGAAAAAAAGGCACGTCACTGCCCAACTGTTCTGCGAGGGCGAGTTGCTGGTTTACCGGAAGCTTTCCTCCGACAAGCGTCGGAAGCGAAAGCAAAATGGCGGCGGCGTCGGTTGAGCCGCCACCCAATCCCGCTCCCATCGGGATGCTCTTGCTCAGTGAGATGCGCACATCTCCCTGAATTTGCAGGGTTTCCAGGACAAGACGAGCAGCCCTCGCCGCCAGATTGTCGCTGATTTCGGGTGTGCCTTCGACCTCAATTCGCGTCTGGCGCGACTTTACAAAACGAACTGTCAGCTCGTCCGCGAGCGAGATTGTCTGAAAGACGGTACGAAGCTCGTGGTAATTGTCCGGCCGGCGATACAGAACCCGGAGCCCCAGGTTCAGTTTGGCGAACGCCTTGAGGCGCGCCGTCCGAATCATTTATCGTACTGGAGCAAAGAGAAGACGTCGTAGCCGCTGAGCTTCTCTCGTCCACCGAGGAAGGTTAATTCCAAAACGAACCCCATGCCGGCCACCTCGCCTCCCAGTTTCTCTACCAGTTGGGTTACGGCTTTTGCGGTTCCGCCCGTGGCTAACAGATCGTCGACCACTAAGACTTTTGAACCGGGCTGAATGGCGTCGCGATGGACTTCGAGTACGTCCGACCCGTACTCGAGATCGTAAGAGACTCGCTCGCAGTCCGAAGGCAACTTCTTCGGCTTGCGGACAGGCACAAAGCCAGCGCCCAAAGCATACGCAAGCGCCGGCGCGAAGATGAAACCGCGCGCCTCAATCCCAACAACGACATCGACCTTCGAGCCGACGTAATGCGATTTGAGGGCGTCGATCGTCGCCCGAAGACCGGGTCCGTCCTTGAGAAGCGTGGTTATGTCGTAGAAAAGAATGCCCGGTTTCGGAAAATCCGGAACTTCTCGGATCAGTTGTTTGAGTGTATTAAAAACGCCTGAAAGGAACTCAATTGTTGCACGGATGCTTCAATTTGTTCAACATGGCGAACTTCCGCCCGGAGGGGTCCCTTGTGTAGCAACCCCGCGAACTGGTCGAGTTCCTCAGGCTTTCCAATCGCGTAAACCTGAACCCGCCCGTCGTCTTCGTTGCGAACCCACCCGCGCAGCCCCATTCGGTTGGCGTGCGCCTGTACGAAAAATCGAAAGCCGACGCCCTGAACCCGTCCGGAGATCCACCAGCGGCGAGCGATCAGGCCGGAGGCTCCAGCGTGTCAACGTGCGTCTTGCCATCCAGAACGTCTTTGACGGCGGTCGCCAGTTTTTGCAGCGTGAACGGCTTTGCGACCAATGCAAAGCCCTTCTCGACGACGTAATGCTGGACCACCTGACGATCGTCGTAGCCGGACATAAAAAGGACACGGAGGTGTGGGTCCGAACCCAACAGATGATCGATAAGCATGGGGCCACTCATCCCCGGCATCACGACATCTGTCAGAATCAAGTCGGGATGGGGGTGGTGCCGTTCAAAAGCGCGAATTGCGTTTTCCGCGCCTTTCGCCAAAGTAACCTTGTAACCCTGTTCGGTGAGGATCGCCTCAACCAGACGGAGCATATCCGGCTCGTCATCGACGACGAGAATAGACTTGGCGGGTGTGGAGGCAGTGGGATGCAACTGCCATCCAATCTACCAGGAGTCCATAGGTCTAACAAGGGCGCGACGGCAAAATGAGTGAGAAGCAATCCGGTTTTGTACGCATCAGCACTGCAGGTGACAGACTAACGTGTCAGCAGAATCAATGACATCGAGACGCAGGCTTGTTTTGTTGGCGGCAGCCGCCGGTTCGTTTTGTAAAGAAGTTTCCGTGTTGTGGGGGGCGACTCCGTTCTGGGAACGGAAGCCCTCGACGCAATGGACGGACGAAGAGATCCATCAGCTTACGACGCGGTCTCCGTGGGCGCGGGAGACGAACCTCGATTTCGAAGCCGCCGAAGGAGGACACCTCGAGGTCCCCGGCAGCGGTTCTCCCTACGACGGCAGAGGAGCCACGACTCCCCGGCCGGCGGGCGTACTGAAAAAGGCTCCCGTCATCGTGAGGTGGGAAAGCGCCGAACCCATTCGAATGGCGATGGTTTCGACGCTGCCAAAGGGCTTCGAGGATCGATATGCGATCGGAGTTTCCAATATTCCGCCCGAGGCGATGAACGCAGGGAGGCGCGGGCAGGACGGCACGCCCCAAACGCTCGAAACCATGCTTCGCGATCTCGAAGCCGCCGCGACCCTCGAAGCGCCGGGCAAGGAACCGGCGGGAGCGGGCATTGTGCGCCGGATTCCGGGCGCGGAATCAACCTACGTGTTCGGATTCGCGAAGGAGTTCCTGCAGTTTACCGCGCAGGATCGGGAGGCCTTATTTACGCTGCGAACCCCTCATGTGTCTGTAAAAGCGAAATTCAATCTGAAAGAAATGATCTATCGCGGCAAGCTGGCTTTGTAAGACATTGTCAGGCTGGGTGTGTAGCAGTTCGCCGACTGCTGTTAAATGGAAGGTTATGTTCAGCAGAAGGGGATTTCTTTCACGGGCTTCCGCAGGAGCCGGCTGGTTCGCAGTATGCGCGAACGAGCTTTTCGCAGCGTCGGATTTCTGGAATAAGAAGGAGCCCGCCGACTGGACTCCGCAAGAGGTCGAGACCCTGAAGACAAAATCGCCCTGGGCGAAAAAGGTCCACGGCGAGGGGGGCGGCGGAAACAGCGGCCCGAGTTCGATGAACCGCAGCGGTTCGGCAGGAACTTTTGGCGGCATGTCCGGCGCCGAGAGCAACGGGATTGGCGGAGGCGGTGGTGGACGTGGGGGCGGGGGCAGCCGTGGTGGCGGCGGCGGAGATCGCGATTTTGGCCCGGGAGCGGCGGCTGCGCAAGGCCCGGAGGTCATCATCCGGTGGGAGAGCGCGGCTCCGGTGCTGGGCGCGACCAAGTTTCAACTGCCCGCTCCTCTGGCGGAGCATTATGCGGTGAGTATCACGGGAGTGCCGCCGGCTCAGCTTGCCATGGCGGTCGCCGGGCGGGGCGGCATGGGAAGAGGACGGAACCCCGAAGGCGAACAAGCGCCCGCTCCCTCTGACCCGCAGGCAGAGGCCAAGGCGCGGCAGGAACGGCTTCTTCATGCGGTGACGCTTACCGCAAAGGGCCACGATCCTCAGAACCCGGACGTCGTTCTGCAAACCGCGGATAAGGAAACGCTGATCTTCGGGTTTCTCAAATCGAGCCTGCCCCTTACCGCGAACGACAAGGACGTTGAATTCGCAATGAGGGCCGGTTTCACCGTTTACAAAGCGAAGTTCCAGCCGAAGGAAATGCTCTACAAGGGCGCTCTTTCGGTTTAGGACAGCGCGTGCTGAGGGTTTCGTTCGTCGGATGCGGCGCGATGGCGGCGCAGTATCTGGGCGTATATCGCGATCTGGAGTGGGTTCGCGTGGTTTCGTGCGTGTCCGGAACCGAGGAGAGCGCGCGGCGCGCCGCCGCCACGTTTGGCGGCGAGAAGCCCGTTGCAACAACGGATTTCGCCGCCGCTCTTGCTCCTGACGTGGACGCCGTCGTGATCAACACGCCGAACTCAGCGCATGCCGGGCAGGCAATCGCCGCGATCCATGCGGGGAAACATGTTCTTCTGCAGAAGCCGATTGCCGCGAGGCTCGCCGACGCAGAGGCTATTGCGCGCGCCGCCGCGCAATCCGACCGAACAATCGGCGTCTACATGAGCTACTTCGATCAGCCCCTTATGCATTCGATCCGCGGAATGATTGAAGCCGGCAATCTCGGCCATATCGTTCACCTGTACGCCCGGCTCATGCATCGGGGTGGCCTGATGTGGTCGGACGAGGCGCTGGCCGGCAAGCCTACATGGCGCGGGTCGGTGGCCGAGACCGGCGGCGGATGCTTCATTCAGCTTGCGGTTCATTTCATCCGCACGTTCGAATGGATGACTGGTTCGCAGGTTACAGCAGTAACGGGCATGAGCAATCGCCTGCAATCCCCGGGTATTGAAGGCGAGGATATTGCCTGCGCCGTACTGCGACTGGACTCGGGCGCGTTGATCACGCTTGATATGGCGTGGTGCGCGGACGGAGAAGAGATCGCCGTGCACGGGACGCATGGGCGAATACACTACCGCGCGAATCGCTGGCTTTCGGTCTCGTCGCGGAAGTCAAAGACGACGGTCGAAGTGTTTGGCGGGCCTATCGGCGCGGAGGAATTGAGCGAAGTTATCCCGCCGCTGGTCGGAGACGCTTCAAACCCGCTGAATCAGCATCGGGTGTTTCTCGAAGCCGCGCGTGACGGACTCCCGGCTTACGTTTCCATCGAAGATGGCCTTCACGACATGAGAGTGGTAGAAGCGGTTTACGAGTCGGCGCGCACGGGGCGCGTGGTCGAGATACGAGATTCTTCTCAGGCGCGCCAGAGCCACTCGTAAGCTTCGAGCGGCGCCACAACCATTCCGGGAATCTTGGCCTCGTCGTCCCAGGAGCGCAGTCTCAGAGCTTCGCGGAAGAACGAGTGGCTTTCAAACTCCCGAGCTTCCTCTTCGGTAAAGGGTCCACCCTGGAGCTCCAGACTCCGGACGGACGCCGGGGAAAGGCGACTCAAATAAGCCGGGTTGGTTCGGCACAAATACCGCTTGGCGGGGACGTGCAGGCGGACGGGCTCCGCAACCAACTCGCCGAAACGCGACAGAAGCCAATCGTATCCCGCAATCTCGTGACGCGCATCGATCCCCTCATCCGCGGCGGATTCCGCGGGATCGACCAGCAAGTGCCCGACATCGTGCAACAAGGCCGCGAGCACGAGTTCTCGCGAACTGCCCGCCTGAACCGCGAAATGCGCCGTCTGGAGCGCGTGTTCCAACTGAGAAACCGGCTCGCCGAAATAGGCGGCGCCGCCATATTTTTTCAGTAAGGTGATAGCTTCGTCGGCCGCATTCATACCGCTACTCCGATCTCCCGCCGTTGGTGTTTGAGATATACGGCTGCTGCGAGGCTGGAAAGCAAGGCTACCACCGCAAGGGAGGCGAAGCCGCCCTTCCAGCCCCAGGCAACCGATATGCTGGCGAAACCATTTCCGGCGAATACTCCGCCAAGATAGCCAGCGCAGTCGATGAGGCCGGATGCCGTCGCGCTCCCGCGCCTGCCGCCGAAGTCCAGCGAGATCGCTCCAGCGAGATATGAATAGGGTCCGATCATCACGAACGCGATCAGAGCGACCAGCCCGACGGGCAGGAGCACGGAACCACGGAAGTCCCCAAGCGCGAGGATGAGCAGAGCCAGCGAGGAAAACAGCATGCCGTAAAGAATGATCGCCGCCCTACCGGTTGTCCCGAGGCGGTCACTCAGAAAACCGGCGAGGACCACCGAGAATCCGCCAAAGAGTGGGAACAATGCGCTCTTTTGCGCGGCGTCCGCCACAGTGAGACCGAGTCCTTGATTGAAATAAGTCGGGGTCCAGAAACTAAATGTTTCGCGCAGTATGGTTGTGCCGCAGGAAAGCGCGCACACCACCCAGAATACGCCGCTGTGCGCGAACGTTGACAGAAGCGAACGAAGACTTCCGACTCCCGGTTCCTGTTGTTCCGCGCGAAAAAGATTTGAGGGGTTGACTGGCGGTTCGGGGTAACCAATCCGGAGAGGCGTCTCCTTGAGGAGGACGAGATTGGTAACCAGGAGAATCCCAAGCGTGGCCGCGGCTGTGAAGAAAACGCCCCGCCAGCCGAGCCCAACCGCTATTAACAAGGCCATGAACTCGCGCGCGAGCGCATCACCGAAGAGATAGCTCAGGCTGACGATTCCCATCACGGTTCCGTAAGTGGAGTAAGAGAACCAGCGGGACACGATCTTTACCATCCCGGCCCAGCCAAGCGATTGAATCAGGCGATTACCGATCCAGGCGAGCGTAAAAAGGGGAATGCTGCCGGCCAAAGCGAACAGGACCGTGAAGAGAATCGAACCCGCCATGCCGAAAAGGAAGTTACGCCGGCCGCCCAGAAAATCGGCGAGCCACCCGCTCGGAAGTTTGCCCAGCGCGTAGGCCAGCACGCCAAGAGAGGCGATTGTTCCTAGATAAATTCGCGCGTCGCCGGGGCGGATTCCATGAAACCCCATCTCCGCAATCAGCAACGGCGTGACGACGGCGAGGTCGGACCGGCACAGGTAATATCCGGCATATCCTGTGACGAGCAGGGCAACGGTCACGATGCGCCATCGCGCAAGTTTGCCCGAATCAACAACCGCCGCGGTCGCCACGAATTTACGGCCTCTCGCCCGCCGAGATCCGCCCAGCTATTTCGTCGATCACGTCCACGCACGCCGCCGCGCTTTCGATCAGGTAGTGAGATCCCGCAGCGCGGAGGCGCGCCCTTGCCGTCTCGATTATCGCGGCGCGTTCGTGCTCCGCTGAAGACTTCCACTCCTCCTCGGTCAAGCCGCATTCATTGCCCGTACGAGTGACGCCAATGGTCCACATTCCGGCGTTGACGCCTTCCTCAATGTCGCTCGGAGTGTCGCCGATTTTCACCATCGACCAGAGCGGATGAACTTCAAGCCGGATCGCATTCAGATAGCACATCCACGGAGCTGGACGGCCCCCGCCCGGCACGTCCGCCGGACAGGCCGCGCAGTCCGCCGCGAAGCCCTGGTTACGGGCGCGCTCAACCAGAAATTCAAGCATCGTCCGCGTGTATCCCGTAGTCGACCCGATCCTGACAGCGCGGGACCGAAGCGCTTCCGCTGCTTCCGGGATTCCCGCGATCAAAGTGGAAAACCGATCGAGACAACGAAACTGACGCTGGAGAAAGTCGGTATAGAGCGTGTCCAGATCCGATTCGTCCGGTGGATCTCCATATTTCTCCTCCCAAGCCGACCCGATCCGCGGCAGCCGCAGAATATCGCCGATGTGGTCTCGTTTGGCGATGCCCATCGACAATCGAACTTCGGGAACCGTGACCGGCACTCCGGCATGCGAGAAGACGTCCTGCATCGCCACTACCGGAGCCCGGCTGCCGTGATCGAGAATGGTGCCAGCCCAGTCAAAGACAACGGCCGTCACCCTCATCGCATCAACTCCGCGGTTCGCTCCGCGAGACCGAACGACAGAGTCATGCCCGATCCGCCTGTGGCCGTCACGATGCGAACTCCGGACGCAGGCTCGGCTTCAAAGAAAGGCCGCTCCGGATGCAGCGCGTATACGCCGTGCCAGCGTTCGACGATTTCCCAGCAGGGTAGTGAAAGGAAAGTTCTGGCTTCACTCAGAATCAGCTCGTCAATTGAAGTCCGGTCGAACTCGCTCACTTCCTTCCCATACTCATGCGAGTCTCCCAGAGTTATCGCGCCGTCCGCCGCCTGCGATACCAGAACGTGTATCGCCCACCGCTCGTATTCGGGCTTTTCAGCGGCGATCCGCGCTTTCAGACGAGAGAGCGTGCGGCAGATGCCAAAGGCCTTATAGAACCGGAGTGTCAGGCCCGCCGCCAGCGCGGGTCCGAGCTCCCAACCGCCGGGCTGAGGCTCGGTGCGCATCATCTGGAGTTTGCACCGGATCAGACCGCTCTGGGCAAAGACTTCCGGGTATAGAGTCTCGAAATCGTCACCCGCGCAAATGACCGCGCGGTCAACTTCCCATCGCTCGACGGCGGTTTCGACGATCGGCAGTTCAATCCTTCTCACCATTGAGCCGTATCGGCAAACCACGCCCATCTCACCGAGACACGCGGGAAAGTTCGCAATGACCTCTCTGGGATCGACGGTCATTTCCGTATCGCTCCAGAGCGCTCCCTGAAGGTTTTCATGCTGCACCGCGTTGCTCCGCGCGAGCGTTTCCGCCGGCCCGAGCCAGCGGCAGGCATAACCCGCAGGCGGCCCGATCTCCGCAAATTCCCGCAGCACAGCCGCTTCGTCCGGGTGATGCGCGACATGCAACGATCCGGTAGGCCGATAGCTCAGGCGAGCGGCTTTCAGCGCTTCGAGCCATATATCCCGGCTGCGCAGCGCGATCGAATGCATCTCACCCGCCGGCTGGCCGACTGGCCAGATCATGCCGAAGTTTCGCACTGAAGCGCCCGATGCTCGTTGCTTCCTCTCGAAGAGAACTACGCGTTTACCTTTCTTTGCGAAAGCCCAGGCATGGGCCAGTCCGAGGATGCCTCCACCCACGATTGCGACGTCGGCTCTTTGCGGCATTTATTGTTTAGTCCGGAAGTCCGACGGATTCACGTCTTTCCAGTGGCGCTGATAATTCTCGTGGGACGTGAAAGAACGCGAATACATGCGATCGATGTACAGCGTTCCATGCAGATGATCGATTTCGTGCTGCAGGATTCGGGCGTACCAACCGCGAGCGTTAATGGTGACGGGCTCGGCCTTTTCGTTCAGGCAATCCACGCGTACGGCGCGCGCTCGCGGAACAACTGCGCGGTATCCGGTGACACTTAGGCACCCTTCGAAGAATTCGGCCTCGCCGGAGTCGGGTTCTAACGAAATCGTGGGATTGATGATCACGTGGAACGAAACCGGAACGCGCTCTTGCTCCTCGGATTGCCGGGGCGGGGCCAGCGCGATGTACTCCTCGCGATCCTCAATCACGGCGAGTTGGAGATCGAGGCCGATCTGCGGCGCAGCAAGCCCCACGCCCGGCGCGTCGCGCATCGTTTCGCGCATATCGGAAATTAGTTGCTGAATACGTTCGGAGAGGATTTCATCGCGAGTCAGAGCGTGCGCAGACAGCCGCAGCACACTCTCGCCCGCCTGACGGATTTTCAGAATCATGAGACGGGTTAGTGCGACATCGAATAGAGGACGTCGTTCACGCCGATGCGGATGCCCAGCGCCGCATACCTTTCGGGATAACCCGCATCGTCCGCCCATTCCCAGGAATCGCCGATGTCCGAGTTGAACGACATCACGACCATCAGGCGGCCCTTATCGTCGTAGATGCCGCGCCAGTGCGGCGTGGCGCCGTCGTTGCGGTAAGTCTGTCCCTGGCGAAGAGCCCACTGTCCGGGGATCTGATAGCGATCGTCCAGGTCGTAGACGATGTGGAAGACCGGGTCTGCATCATCAATTTCGACGATGGGGCGATTCGGAAATACCAGCGCCATCGTGTCCATAAAGCGATCCCATTCAGGCGTCCCCCAGAAGTCGTCCAGCATTAGGAAACCGCCGCGCAAGAGGTATTCGCGCAGCTTCACGATCTGAGTATCGGTAAGCTTCCAGTCGCCCATCTCGCCCGCGACCAGCCAAGGCCAGTTGAAGATATCATCGCCGTCGTCGGGATTCACGGGCTGCTCGACCGAACGAGCATGGATGCGCGTGAGGCGGCGCAGCGCGGCGGCAAAGTGCCGATCGGCGCGGGGATAATCCTGCGACCAGCTTGTGCCGCCTTCGCGCCAGTCGCGGTATCCGCCGAACCCGCGAGGGCGCGAAAACCGGCCGAACGGATGCGGTGGATACATCAGGCGCGCCTGCACCCATTCCGTCTTTTCTTCGAAATCGGAGGGGAGTTCGACGTCGTCGTAAGCCTCAAGGCTGCGATAGACGCGAAAAGGGCGAGGGTCGGAAGAAGTTCCGGCATAGAGCATCGCCAGCGCAAACACACAGCCAGCGAGCCACAGCGCTTTAGAGCTCATCCTTCGACGCCTTCATGCCCGACTGCCCTGAGAATAGCGCACGCGCTCCGGAGTCACACTCAGGGAAGCGTAAAGCTTTACAAACCGGGTTCGATGGGCAGAGCGAGCGGCGGTTCTCTGAGAAAGTCGAGACGCGCCATCTGCTCGACGGCTTCGCGAACCGCCTGCTCGGACGATGGCTCTACCGTGATCACAAACGGCAAATCGTTCTTCGTGTCGCACGGCAACTGCAGAACCGCTTCGAGGCCGATCTGCTTACTGGCGAGGATTCCCGCGAGTTCTGCGATGATGCCGGGCCGGTCATCGACGCGGAAGCGCAAATAGTACGGCCGATGCTGGAAGGTTATGGGGACGGGCTGATACTCGCCCAGTCGCTCGTGCGCGAACGGCGATACGCGCTCAGGGCTGCCGCCGCGGATTTCGCGCGCTACGCGCATCAGATCACTCACGACGGCGACGCCGGTCGGGTTCGGCCCCGCGCCTCGGCCGTAATAAAACGTGTCGGCGCCGAATTGCCCTTTCACCCAGACAGCGTTGTACGCGCCCTTTACGCTCGCGAGAATCGTTGATTGCGGGATGAGCGCCGGACGTACCGAAAGAATGAGGCCGCGCTCGGTTTGACGGGCGGCGCAGACGAGACGGATCGTATGACCTAACTGATGCGCATAATCGAAGTCCTGCGCGCTGATGCGCCGGATACCTTCGACGAAAATATCGCTGGGCGTGATGCGCTCGCCAAACGCCAAAGCCGAAAGGATAGCGAGTTTCGAGCGAGCGTCGTAGCCATCAACATCGGCGCTTGGGTCGGCTTCAGCGTATCCGAGCGACTGCGCCTCGGCGAGAATCGCATCGAACGATTCGCCGCGCCGCTCCATCTCGGTCAGGATGTAGTTGCTGGTGCCATTAAGAATTCCGGCGATGGCGACGATGCGGTCGCCTGAGATTCCTTCACGCAGGACGGCGTGAATGGGTATGCCGCCCGCCACGCTCGCCTCCATCGCTAGATTGATCCGCGCTTTTATCGCGCGGTCCCAGATCTCGGCGCCGCACTGCGCCATGAGTTCCTTATTTGCGGTGACGATGGACTTGCCGTTCGCGATAGCGCCGTCGATGATCTCACTCGCGATCGTAGTTCCGCCTACCAGTTCGGCGACAATATCGACCCTGGGATGAGTCACCACCTCGCGCCAGTCGGCCGTATGAAACGCCTCCGCTGGCGCGTCCGCAGGTGGTCGGGAAGCGATCGAGCGGCTGCAGACAGCCACGACTCGCAGGCGAAATCCGAGTTTGAGCGCAATCTGATCGGCGTTCGCTGAGAGCAGCGCCAGAGCGCCCGATCCCACGTTGCCGAGACCGATCACGCCTACGTGAACGTCTCTCATTTTCAGTTGTTCTTAAAGCGATATGATAGCGAAGTGGGCGGTTTTACTGGCTATCGGAGCGTAAGACGAGGTTTGCTGAGGCTGATTCCGATGGCCGCTGCCGCGCCGTTTCTGCGTGCGCAGAACACCACAACCCACACCATCGGAAACGAGCAGATCGCCACCCCGGGAACCCCCGACGATACGCGTCTGCCTAACGGGAAACTGCAGCGAGACGAGATTCTTAAGGCGGAATACGATCAGAACCTGAAGGATGCCCGCGACCTGATCGATGCCGCCCGGTCTTTTGAACTCGATCTCGAGAAGAGCGATCGCTACGTTCTCTCGCTCGGCCTGCTCAAAAAACTGGACGACATCGACAAGATCACGAAGCGTATGCGCAACCGGATGCGCCACTGATCCGATCAATCAGCGAACTTTGTCGCCTATGCTGTTTTCGGGCACTGCGAACAGTGAAGGGTCCTGCGCCGCCTGCACGATGTTGGTAAGTTCATAAGTGGTCACTCCGAATCGCGGATCTGAATTTACGGTCTTCACGTTCATCTGTAGTTCGGGCGAATACCAGCGCTCCGAGACGACCTGAAGCGGCCGGTCGTTGCCGATTTGTCCGACTGGAATTGTCGTGGTGCGTCGGAATCCCTGAGCGCTCACGCCGTTGATCGACTGATAACCGAGATCCTCTTGAGCGGTCTGAGCTTTCCTCGCCGCTTCCGATATCGCCTTGTCGTCCGGCGTCGCGGGAGCCATGCCCCTCCCGATTCCCACCCCCGTCCCCACACCTACCGATAGGGCCTTCATCTCGTCCCGGGACTTCATCTCGGCGGCCAGTTTCTCGGCGGTCGCGGTCGAATAGGCGACGTTTGCGCGGCGTACCACCTTGTTTGAGCTGTTGGTTTCGGCTGAGATTCCCAGAACGGGATCATGAATCATCACTGCTCCGTTCGATCGCTCGACGCGGGTGCGGCCCTGGTCATCGCGGAAGTACTTGTCGGTATCGGTGTTCTCGATTTTGGTCCCGTCACCCAACGTCTGCACGGTGTGACGCTGTTCGGTAGCGGAGAAAGGATGTCCTGTAACGGCCTTTCCGGTTATGCCTTCCAGCATTACCATTTTGAGGCCGGCCTCGTCCGGTACGGGCGCGTTCAGCACGTATTGGAATGCGGCGCCGTTCCCGCTGCTGGTCGTTACCTGGGCGTTGAGCGCGAGGGCCTGAAGGCCCGCGGCGGCTATGATTGCGTACGTTTTCATCGTTCGGTGCTCCTTTCAGAAATAGAAATCAATCGCACAGCGCGAGCCCGTCCATCCTCGCCGACGAGCACGTCGGCGCGCGCCGCGGCCCCCGCATCGGAGGTCGCAATTGAAAATCCCTGGGCAATAAGGGCCGCGACCGGCAGTTCCATGCGCACAATCTCACCGCGCTCCCACGGCGCCAACGGTTGCGTATAGGGGATCTGCACAAAGGGTTCTTCAATAACCCGAGCCGCCCGTGGTTTACGTGGCCGAACGACGGCGGCGGGCTGCCGCACCGGCTCCGGCGCAGGCGCGGGAGAAACGAGAATCGAAGGCGCTGGAGCCGGAACGCGCGCGGCGACGGGAGCGGGCTGAGGAGGCTTCGGCTTCAGCGCAAGTACCAGGATCAGCGCGGCTGCTACCGCGAGCGGAACCAGAACCCATGGGGCTCGCGACGGCCGCGTCCGGCGCACGCGGACAAATTCTTCCAGCAATCGGGCTTCGAGATCCGGTGGCGCGGGCAGCACGTTCAGCGATCGCTCGCGCTCCGAGAGAAGGCTCTGTTCCTCGAACAGACCCCAGCAATCCGGGCACGACCGCGCGTGATTGCGAGCCTCGGCGGAAACCCTGCCTCCGCGCGCCCATTCGATAATGTCTCCTTTGAATTGCCTGCAGTTCATACCGAACACCCCTGCCTGGCCTTAAGCTTCCTTCCTAATAATTCTCTTGCGCGATGAAGGCGCGAGCGCACGGTTCCGAGCGCGCACTCCAGCAGTGACGCTGCTTCTTCGTAACTCTTCTCTTCGAGGTCGCATAATATGACCGCCTCCCGATATCGTTCCGGTAAGGCGGCGATCGCGCGGCGCAACTCATCCGCCTCCGAATCATCGCGAGGCGCGGGCGCCGCAGTTTCCCGGAGATCCTCGAACGGAAGGAACCGCCGCGCGTCCGAGTTGGCGCGCTGCAGTATTTTCCGCGTGACTCCGAGCAGAAATGCTCCCAGTTCCCCGCGCGCCGGGTCGAAAGATTCGGCGTGATGGATCAGCCAGACGAATACATCCTGCGTGACCTCTGCCGCGCGTTGCCGGTCGCCGGTCATGTGCAGGGCGAAACGGAAAACAGCGGGATGATGCGCGCGGTAAACCGAAGTGAACGCGTCGCGGTCGCCGTCCTGAAATCGCCTCAGGAGATCCATCCCTGTTAAACGTATTGCGGCGAAATCGGCGCCGAAGTTCCGAAACTTCGCACGTCGGCCGGCATCATACGTCAGAACTTGGATAGAATCTGCAGAAGCGAGGTCCTATTTATGTCCGACAACCAATTCAGCGATCCCAGCCGTAGAAGTTTTCTGAAGAACGCGGCGGCCTTAGGCGTAGCGTCCTCCCTCACTCGTTCCGCGCTGGGCGCGCGGCCCGCGCCGTCGCGCGTTCTCGGCGCAAACGACCGGATTAACGTCGGCGTCATCGGATGCGGCGGCCGTGGTACGGGGGTGGCGCGGGATTTCGCCAAAGCGGGCGAAACCATGAACGCGCGCGTCGCGATGGTCTGCGACGTTTACCAGAAGCGGGTGAATGCAAACGCCGAGTATCACAAGGTCAAGGGCACGCTGGATTATCGCGAGGTACTGGACAATCCCGAAATCGACGCCGTTTACATCGCGACGCCGGACCACTGGCATGCCGCCATCGCCGTTGCCGCGATGGACAAGGGCAAGGATGTGTATCTCGAAAAACCGATGGTCCACACGCTCGAAGAGGCTCGGCAGCTCGTAAATACGGTCAAAGAAACCAAGCGCGTTCTGCAGGTCGGCTCGCAGACTACTTCGGGCGATCAGTGGGCCAAGGCGCGAAAGGCCATCGCGGACGGCATGATCGGCGACATGCTGATGAGCCAGGGTTCCTATCACCGGAATTCTCTCGATGGCGAATGGAATTACGCGATCGACAACGCCGCCGGACCGCAGGGCAAGGGCGCCGATTACATCGACTGGAAGATGTGGCTGGGCTCCGCGCCGGAGCGCCCCTGGAACGCCGACCGGTTCTTCCGCTTCCGGAAATACTGGGATTATTCAGGCGGAATCGCGACCGATCTGTTCTACCATGTGGTCGCGCCGATGAACATCTGTTGGGGTGAGCCACAGTTCCCCGCCAAGGTTATGGCGAGCGGCGGCATCTACGAATTTCACGACGAGCGGGAAGTGCCGGATACATTCCACCTCGTGGGTGAGTACGGGCGCGGTCATTCCTTCGTGCTGAGTTCTTCGCTGGCGAACTCGCAGCACATTCCGGGACTGATCCGCGGGCATGCGGGCACGATCACGATGGTGGAGCACGGTCAGTTCGAGCGCTACACGCCTTTCATTTCGGTGCGGCCGGAGAAGCGCGGCAAGCAGTATGTCGATCCTTCGTGGCCGGACCGCTTCGGCACTGAAGACGAGGTGAAGATCGCGGTGCCCGAGGAAGACATCATGCAGAAGCACATCGGCAACTTCCTCGATTGCATGCGCTCTCGCCAGAAGCCGACCCTTGACGTGGAGACCGGGGCGCGGGCTCAGGTGCTCATTACGATGGCCGTGATGTCGTACCGCCAGGGGCGCGTGCTGTATTTCGACGAAAAGAACTGGCGCGTGACCGATCGTCCGCCGGTCGCGCAGGCGCCGGCTGCGAAGAAGGCCTAACGGCCCATCAGCAATTTCATCGCGAAGGGGATCTCGTCCGGGTGCGTCGCGCACCACGCGACGATGCGTTCGAACTTTGTTTCATCCTCGGCGATGCCGCTGATTTCGATGAGTTCGGCTTCGATCACTTCGGGTTCGCGCATGTCTGCTGTCAGCATCGCACAGGGCAGGTTCCTGACGCTTTTCGTAGGGTTGGCCGGTTGCGTCGCCGGCCAGTCGCCAGACGCTGGCCGGTCGAATGCGCGACCCGAGTTTGAGGCCGCCACCGTTAAACCCGTGGCGAATTGTGATCATGCCGCGCCGCGAGTTCCCTCTCGCGGCCGGTTTTATTTGCCTTGCACGACAGCGCGTAAGTTGATCCAGATCGCCTATGGCACATTCAATGGATCCGAAATCGCGGCGGGAAAGATGGACGTGATCGGCGGACCCTCCTGGCTTGATAAGCAACAGTACGAAGTCAATGCAGTCGCGCCTGGTCCGGCAAGCGTCAGTGCGATGGCGGGGCCGATGCTGCAAAGACTTCTGGAGGATCGATTTGCCTGAGGATGCACGTGGAAGCAAAGGAGCAGGCCGTCTATGCCTTGTCGGTAGTCGCGTCCGGCGCAAAGTTGCGCCCTTCACAGCCCGGATCCTGCGTCGTGGCCGATCCGGATAACCTTCGTCGCACCGGACTTTCGGAGAACACGGCCCGCTACTGTGGGTTTGGAGAATTCAAGAAGGACGGCTCGAAGGTGGCTATGGAACTCTTCGGGAATACTGTGGCCGAGTTCGCGGCACGATGGTTGCCGAGGTATCTTGACCGGCCGGTCATCGATCGCACCGGACTCGCGGATCGATACGATTTCAAGCTCGAGTTCAGCCCGGATCCGGCGCCGGGCGGAATTGCTTATCTCAACGGCGTGCCGGCGCCCGTGGCTTCGCAAGCATCCCCCAACGATGGGGAATCTATTTTTTCCGCGCTTCGAAGGCAGCTCGGGCTACAACTCAAGGCCGATCGCGTGCCGGTTGACACGCTGGTGGTCGATCGCGCCGAACGCCCATCTTCCGACCAACAATAGGGCGCGCCGCAACAGGACACCCGGTACATTATGCTGGGGTGAACCAATGGCTGCCCTTCGAACTCTCGCGACTGCGTCGCTTTTTTTTGCTCTTGTGATCGCTGGCGCGTGCCGGGGCAAGTATCACCGCGCGGCGGTCGAAAATGAGGAACCCGCTTCCGGCCCGCGACTGGCCGCTAGCCTCAAAATGGGTGACCCGACGGCTTCCGCGCAACTCGTTAAGGGCCTTTATGGCGTCGAAAGCGGTTCGTGGCGCTGGACTTCAGGTCATTTTTCGATTCTTCTGCGCTCGCCGCTGGCTGCTGCGCAGCGTGGCGGAACCCTGACGTTCTCTTTTACGATCCCGGATGTCGTCTATCAGAAGCTGGGCAAGATCACGATGACGGTTTCATCGGGCGGGAAGAAGCTGAATTCCGATTCGTTCGGGACTGCCGGCGTGCACACGCTGACCGCGGATGTGCCCGCGGATCTGCTCATAAAAGACAGCGTGACCTTCGATTTCGATCTGGATAAAGCTCTCCCGCCGAGCGGCGCGGAAAGCCGGGAACTGGGCGTCATCGCCACGGCCATATCGCTGGAAAGTAAGTGACGCGAACGGCCTGGAAGGACCGGGCAATCGGCGCGCTCGTCTGGCTGGCGCCAGTCCTCTTTCTTTTCTGGATCTTCCAGGACGGGTTTGACTGCTGGTTTATCGACGACGACTTTGCGTGGCTCGGGTTGATTCGCCAGCTCGCCCGGCCTCACGGATTGCTGCTCAGTCTGTTTGAACCCGCCGCGCAGGGCACGATCCGGCCCTGGAGCGAACGCGGCTTCTTCCTGCTCTTCGAGACGTTGTTCGGAATCGACAACTATCCGTTCCGGATCGCGGCGTTCGCGACGATGGCGCTGGATATCGCGTTGCTGGCGTGGGTTATGCGGAGGATTACGGGATCGCGGATCGCGGCATTTATCGCGGGGATGGTCTGGGCAGCCAACACGGCTCTCATGACTGTTATGACGTGGAGCTCGGCCTATAACGAGGCGATGTGCGCCGGATTTCTGCTTGGCGCGCTGGCGCTGTTCATCCGATATGCGGAAACAGAGCGGCGACGTTACTGGTGGTGGCAACTGGCCGTTTTTGCGCTGGGTTTCGGGGCGCTCGAGATCAATGTTGTTTATCCGGCGCTGGCTGCAGCTTACGCGCTGTTCATCGCGCCGCCCGAAAGGCGACGCGTCCTGCTCAGAAGCGTGGCGCCTCTTTTCGCCATTTCCGTCGCGTACTTCGTTTTGCACTCGGCCGTCGCCCCGGTGCCCCGCAGCGGACCGTACGTAGTTCACGTCGACTGGCGCGTCTTTCGGGCGATGGCGCTCTACGGAAAATGGTCGCTGCTTCCGGTGGACTGGGAGGCCTTCGGGCATTCACGGCTCCTGGGGAAGATCATTATCTGGACGCTGGTCGCCGGAATTGCCGCAATTGCGGCAATCGAGGTCCGAAAACGGCGGATAGTAGCGCTGTTCTTCATCACATGGTATCTGGCGACGCTTGCTCCTGTGCTTGTGTTACCCGAGCATCACAGCGATTACTACCTGACGATTCCGCTCATCGGCTTCGCGATGCTCTGCGGGTGGGGCGCGGCAAGGGCAGTGCTCGAATTCGGGGCTCGTGGACTGGTAGCGGCGCTTCCGCTCGCGGCATACTTCATCGGAATGATTCCGATCTCACGGTCTGCCACCCACTGGGCTCTTCTCAAAACGGAGCCCGTGCGAGGTCTGGTGCTCGGCGTCCAGGCGGCGCGGAGGACTCACCCCGGAAAAACTGTTCTGCTCGACCGGATTCCCGCGTCTGTTTATACCGATTCAATCGCGCACGGGGCGTTCTACCCGATGAAGATCGATGACGTGTTTCTGACACCGGAGTCAAAGGATACGATCCGCGCGCTGCCGGATACAGCAGACCCCGAAAAGACAGTCCTGGAACCCGAGGCCGCCTGGCACGCGATAGTAAACGACCAGGTCGTGATATACTCTTTGTCTGGCAATCATCTCCGTAATGTGACGGAGGCTTATGAACGGTCGGCTCCGAACCGCTTCTCTGACCGATTGCCAAGTCGATTAGACGCGGGTAACCCCTTATATTCCTGGCTCCTTGGCCCTACGTGGCTCGGTCCGGAATCCGGCGTCCGTTGGATGCCTGGATCGGCTGAAGTTCGGTTGAGAGGCCCCGAATCCCCGGGAAGCAAGGTGGAACTGGAAGGGTTTTATCCGCGGGAGCAACTGAATGGCGCCACGCGGCATCTCATAGTGACCGTGGACGGAGTTGAGATCGGGGATCAGAAGATTAGTGACCCGAGCGGCGATTTTCGCCGTACATATGCCTTGCCTGAATCGTCTATTGGTAAGGCGGAGATCCGGATCGGAATCCGGGTGGAACCGGTCGAACGCCGGGATGGACAGGAGTATGGGGCGGTGTTTGGTAAGATTTCAGTCCGCCCGAGTTAGATGTACAGAAAAGTCCCTGGCGCGCCGATTTAGCCGTTTTGCGGCATGGACGGGCGTTTCGGGTTGATGTAGTCTAGGCAAGATCCAAGCGCATTGGGTGCCCAAAAGGCAATTGGCAGGGAACTTGCTCGCATGGTGTGGCAATGCGGTGTTTGAAGCAAGCCCGAGGACGAACAGTTGAGCCTGAGGCGAGAGATGAGCAAAATTTAAGCTTCAGACACTCAGATTTTTTTGAAACTTTGTTGTTAGATTTTCGTCTTAAGTTAGCAAGAGAAGGACGCCTGACAGGCGGAACTAAACTCGGGACGAACTAACGCAGGAAGAGATGAGACCGGGCAGCGAACCAAACCAGGAACGCCCGGCGAAGATTTAAGGAACGAGGAATAACAATGACCAAGGCTGAACTGGAGAAATTCAAGAACATCCTGGAAGCAAAGCAGGAGGAACTCTCCGGCTCGTTGCGCAACCGGGACGAAATTGCGATCGAGAAGGCGCCCGACGCTCTCGACGAAGTGCAATTGGCGGGCGAGCGGGAATTGGCGATCCGCACGTTGGATCGTGATTCGAACATGCTGCGGCAGATTCGCCGAGCGCTTGCGCGTATCGCCGACGGGTCGTTCGGCGTTTGCCAACATTGTGAAGAGGACATCTCGCCGAAGCGGATGAACGCGGTGCCGTGGGCGGCATTCTGCATCAGATGCCAGGAGCAAGTCGATCGGCACGAGATTGAGATCGAAGACACGTCGGACATCTTCGCCAGCGCCGCCTAACCAGAAAGGCGCTCTTCTTCCGCGCGGATAGTTCCAGGGCAGGCTTCGGCCTGCCCTTCGTGTTTTATACGCTCTCGCGGGCGCCGATGAAGGAAATCATTCGTCCGGCTTCTTCTTTTTCGCGTCGAAATGAGAAGTACCGCTGAGGAAGGCAGAATGTGCATTCGCGGGCGATCCAAATGTCCGGAACGCCCGCTTCGGTAAGCTGCCTTTCATTAATCGACGGAAGATCGATGTATGCGTTCGATTCCCGACAGGCTGGATCGAACCGCAAAGCCACGTCATTACCCACCTCATAACAACAGGCGCCGATCGACGGTCCGATCGCGGCATGTAAATCTTCCTGTCGCGTGCCGTAACGTGTCATCATTTCGTACACCGCGTGAGACACGATATTCTCCGCTGTTCCGCGCCAGCCAGCGTGGATGGCCGCAACCGCCCGTGTGCGCTCATCAAGGATGAGGACCGGCACGCAATCCGCAGTGCGTACGCCGACGCGAAGCCCCGGAGCGTTGGTCACCAGAGCGTCGCCCTCGGCGAACCGGTCAGCAGTGGGAGGGCAAGCTTCGAAGACGCGCCCGGAATGAACCTGCCTGAGGGTCGCAATCGGGTCCGGATACTCGGAATCGCGAAATCCGAAGCCGTGTTCGACCCACGAAAAACGCGAAAGGTTAGCGGCTTTCAGCATGGGATAAATTGAATTTCGATCTTACGGCATGAAGCAAAAATCTGAGGCGTGGCTCGCGCCGCTGTTTTCCATCCTGATCTTCGGACTCGCAGGGTTGGCGCTGATTCCCTACCCTGGCTTGCAGAACGACGAAGTATTTTTCGCCGGACCCCTCTATTTGAAGGGAGCCGCCTTCTATCAGATTGAAGCGGGCGCGCTTAAGATTCCGCTCATGGTAATGAGCTACACCGGCGCGCTCAAGACTTGGATCTACGCGGGGTTGTTTCAAATCTTCGGGCCGTCGGAGTGGTCGGTCCGGGTACCGGCTTTGATTGCGGGGATGGGGACGATCTGGCTGACGTGGCTCTGGACCCGGCGCGTGGCTGGCGACCGGGCTGCTGCGATTGCGGCGCTTCTGCTCTCGACCGATGCAGTCTTCCTGATGACGAACACGTTCGACTGGGGACCGGTAGCGCTTCAGCATCTTCTGCTGATGGCCGGACTGGTTGCTCTGCAATCAAACCGCACCGGAACAGCTTTCTTCTTGTGGGGCCTGGGGCTCTGGGATAAGGCGCTTCTGGTCTGGCCGCTGATCGGGCTCGGAGCGGCTGCTGCCATCGCATATCCCGGTGAATCGATGCGGAGACTGAAGTCGCGCCAAGCGCTCATTGCCACGTTGGCGCTGGCGCTTGGGGCATCGCCGTTGATTTGGTTCAACATTGCCCGTCGAGGCCAAACCGCAACGGACAACGCGCGGTTCGCCTCCACCGGCAGCGTTGCCCAGAAGGTATCAGCGCTTCGGGAGACGGCGAACGGGAGGGCTCTTTTCTCCTACATGGTCTACCCAGACGATACTGCGTTCCGAGGCCAGGCAGAGGACGCAATCGGGCGCGTCGCGGCCCGTCTGAAGGCCCTGCCGGGGGATCACACGCGGAACTGGATGATTCCCGCTTATGCCCTGGCGTTCGTTTTGTATCTGGCGCTATGGCGTTCTCCGCGGCGGCGAGTCATGACTTTCCTGCTGATCGCCGGCGCGGTCATCTGGCTGCAGATGGCGCTCAACAGGGGAACCGGGGAGGCCTCGCACCACGTGATTCTGATTTGGCCGCTGCCGGCGATCTTCGTGGGGATCGCGTTCTCCGAAGCGGCGTCGCTCATTCCACGGCGCCAAGCCTGGGTCGCGGTGGCCGTGACGGCGGTGTTTGTGGCCGGGAATCTTCTCAACCTGAACGAGTACATCGCGGAGTTCGCGACGAATGGCGCAAGGGGCGGCTGGACCGACGCTATCTATCCCCTTGCCGAAGGGACCATCCGAACCGACAAGACCCAATGGTACGGGCTCGTGGACTGGGGTTGCCTGAACACGCTCGCGGTGCTGCACGAGGGCGACCTGCCGATGTTTGTGGCGGATGTTCCCGCTCCGGGCGCGCCGCCGACGGAGGCGAACCGGAAGGAAATTCTGAGAGAGATCGGGTCCGAAGACCGGGTGTTTATCGAGCACACGGACGACAAGCAGATGTTTCCCGGCGTCAACGGCCGCCTGAAACAGGCGGCGGAGGATCTTGGTTACGTGGAGCAGCCCGAGAAAACGGTGCGCGACAGCAATGGCCGCCCGGTGTTCCAGCTCTTCCGCTTTCGCAAAATGGCGCCGCAGTAGACTGGACGCATGAGCGATGCGGGCGAGCGGCCGGCTCTGCCGCCTCCGGATTTCGACTTTCTGGTGTATTCCCTTCGGCTGCAGGCGGAGATGAGTCTCGGACTGTTGCCGCTCGAAGACAACATCGAGCCGGATCTCGAGCTCGCGCGCCACAATATCGATCTCCTCGCCATGCTCCAGACAAAGACTAAAGGCAATCTGACACTCGAAGAGCAGCGCGCGCTGGATAATTCGCTGGTTGAGCTGCGGTTTCGTTTCGTTGAGGCGCAGAAGAAACGGACGGCTCCGTAGCCGGCATGGGATTGAGTATCAGGGTTCTCGGATCCGGCACAAGTTCCGGCGTCCCGACGATTGGCTGCTTCTGCGCTGTCTGCAAATCCAGAGACCCGCGCGACCAGCGCCTGCGGCCGTCAGTTCTGGTGCGGCACGAGGGGCGGAACATCGTCATTGACACTACGCCCGATTTCCGCGCCCAGGCGCTCCAGGCGGGCATCGAAAAGCTGGACGCTATCGTGTACACGCATTCGCACGCCGATCACATTCTGGGCATGGACGATGTGCGTCCGTTCAATTTCCGCCAGAAGTCGAGTATTCCCATCTATGCCGCGCCCGATACGTTCGCGGTCATCCGGCGAGTCTTCGAATATGCCTTCGACGAGCGGGAGAAGATGAGTTCGACGCCGCAGATAGACCCCCGGATGATCGATTCGGATCCGTTCGATCTCTTCGGGTTGAGTTTCGAACCTGTTCCGGTGCTGCACGGCGACCAGACCATTCTGGGGTTCCGCTTTGGGAACGTCGCCTACCTGACGGATCACAGCGCGATCCCGGAATCTTCGATGCGGCGACTCGAAGGGCTGGACGTGCTTTTCCTTGATGCGCTGCGGCACAAGCCGCACCCGACGCACTCGACCGTGGAGACATCGATCGCGACCGCGCAGATGTTGCGCGCGAAGAGAACTTATTTCACGCACATATCTCACGATCTGCCTCACGCGGCGACGGAAGCGGCGCTGCCGCCGGGCATTTTTCTCGCGTACGACGGGCTGGAGATCGAAGCGTGAGAGTGTTTCATTCGGCGGAGGAGATTCCGCCGGACTTCGGGCCGTCGGTCGTGACGATCGGGAATTTCGATGGACTCCACGCCGGACATCGGGAGATCATGAGGCGGGTGACGGCGATCGGGCGCGAGCGCGGCCTGACTCCCACCGTGTTTACCTTCGATCCGCATCCGGCGCGGGTACTTGCGCCGGACCGAGCGCCGAAGCTGATCATGACGGTCCCGCAGCGGCTGCGGCGGCTGGAAGCGGAAGGAATCGAGGCGACGCTGGTGTTTCCGTTTTCGCTGGAGTTCGCGAAGCTGACGCCGGAGGAGTTCGTGGAGCGGATTCTCGCCGGGGCGCTGAAAGCCCGGTGCGTTCTGGTGGGTGAGGATTTCCGGTTCGGATATAAGCAGTCCGGCAACATAGATACGCTGCGTGAACTGGGCGCGAAGTTTGGTTTTGAGTTGCAGGCGGTTGCTGCGATTGCCGGCGGCGGTGACCGGGTCAGCAGCACACGAATCCGGAAGGCGATTTCGGAGGGCATGGTGTCGCGCGCCTGCCGGATGATGAGCGCGGCATTTGCGCTGGCGGGCCCGGTGGTTCGGGGCCTGGGTATCGGGTCAAAGCAAACGGTTCCGACGATCAATCTGGCCTGGGAGAACGAACTGGTGCCGGCGGTGGGCGTTTATGTGACGCGCGTCCGCGATGAGGCGACCGGGACTGAGTGGCGGTCGATCACAAATGTGGGTTATCGGCCTACATTCAATGGCGAAGGACTGTCAGTGGAGAGCTTTCTGTTGGATTCCCCACCCGACCGCATTCCAGAACGGATTGAAGTCCTTTTTCTTGCGCGCGTACGAGGCGAGCGCCGGTTCGATTCGCCGGAAAAACTCAGGGCGCAGATCCTGCGGGACGTGAGCGCGGCGCGGCGTTTCCACAGCCGGGCGGAACGCCTGCGCGTGGGATAATTTTCTTTCATCCCCGTTTCAGAACGTCAATCCAAGGAGACAAAATGAGCCTTTCCGCAGGCAAAACGAAGCACATGAACGCCCTTTCGAACAGCGCCGGAGTGATCGCGGCCGCTGCCATGGATCAGAGGGGCAGCCTTAAGAAAGGTATCGCCGGCGCCAAGGGTATTCCGCAAAACCAGGTCACCGATCAGCAGATGGAGGAGTTCAAGACGGCAGTGACGAGCATCCTGACGCCTCACGCCAGCGCGATCCTCCTGGACCCGGAGTTCGGCCTTCCCGCCGCGAAATCGCGGGCTAAGAACGCAGGTCTTTTGCTCGCGTACGAAGAGACTGGCTATGACGCCACCGATAAGCACCGCATGCCGGACCTGCTTCCGCATCTTTCGGTGAAGCGCATTAAGGAAATGGGCGCGGACGCCGTCAAGATTCTGCTTTACTACACGCCTTTCTCGCCGTCAGACGTGAACGACATCAAGCATTCGTTCATCGAGCGGATTGGGGCCGAGTGCGAGGCATACGATATTCCGTTCTTTCTGGAATTCGTGGGATACGACGAGAATGGCGCGGACGAGAAGGCCGTGGATTATGCAAAGAAGAAGCCGTCCGTAGTCAAGGGCTCGATGGCGGAGTTCACGAAGCCGCAGTACAAGGTAGACGTCCTTAAGGTCGAAGTGCCGATCAACCCCGCCTATGTGGAAGGCAGCCGCGGGTTCAAGGGACAGAAGGCATACAGCCGGGCTGAGGCGCTGGACCACTTCCGCGATGCGGCGTCGGTCGCAACGAAGCCCTTCATCTATCTAAGCGCGGGCGTCACGAACCCGGTTTTCATTGAGAATCTCGAGTTCGCCGCAGAAAGCGGCGCCGAGTACTCGGGCGTACTCTGCGGTCGCGCGACGTGGCTTGATGGCGTGAAAATCTACGGCGAGAAGGGACTGAAGGCGCTGGAAGACTGGCTGTCGGTCGAAGGCGTGAAGAACATCGAAGCCGTGAATGCTGCCGTTAAGGGCGCGACGCCGTGGCAGAAGAAAGCCGGCGTCGCGACCGCTTAACGAAAGACTTACTTCCCGAACGCTTTACCGGTGGATGCGTTGATATAGACAGCGTATCCGCCGGTTTTTTTGTCGCCCCACATGATGTACCACATGGGAGCGGGAAGATTTGAAGCCTGGCCGAGAGCAAAGGTGGTGACAGGCTTGTTGTTCTTGGACAGCCAGTCGGCGGCTTTATCGGATGCGGCTTTGTACGCGGCATCGGAATCCACCGAGAAGTCGCTGTTGGAGAACGGAGTCGCGGTCTGCGTGGGTCCGCCCCACCGGATGGATCCCTTATTGTTCATGCCCTTCAGCAAACCCTCGTGCTCGACGGTCGTGTAGACGAACGTTGTGGCCTGCTGCTTGGAGGCGGACACGAACACGATGGTCCACTGAGCGAATTTGCCGTCCTCGCTATGGACGCCAGGCACCTCGTCGCCGGTTATGCTGGCGGTCTGGAGGTCGGGCGCGAGCTGGCGAGCGACTTTATAAACCTCATAATATGCGGTGAGTGCGGTAACGGGTCCCGTAGGGACTGAGGGTTTCTTGGGGGCTTCGGTCTTGGCTTCTGTCGGGGGTGCGGACTCGGAGCACCCCGAGAGCGACAGAACAATCGCAATCGTGGCGGCGCATCCGAGAACTTTCAGGGTGGAATTCATTCGGGCTAATCCTCTCGGGCTATCATTCTATGCCAAGCGGGAGAAATCCGCTGATCTTTTGCATCAATGGTCACTGGATCAATGGTCACCGGCTCGCCGTTTGAGTCGCTGAATCTCGAGCCTTGCGCCGTGGACGACGCCGATCGCAATGGCTCGAAGCGGCGAGATGCGGGAGAAGGCTCCGCCGATGGCGTAGAGGGCGAACGGCGAGAAACGCTTTTCGTTGGAGATGAAATAGATCGTTTCCCATGACGCGGGGCGCATTTTCGCGCGGAACGCTTCGAGGCCCTGGAAATTATAGAAGCGGTTCGCATGGGCGCGCGCCCAGAACATGAGCGCTCGGAGCCATGTGGGATTCCGATTCAGCGCGTCGCCGGAGAGCGCCACCAGACCCATCGTGAGGTAGGTGCGTCCATCAGCGGCGAAGCGGCGCATTGCCGCGTCGATCAGAAGTTCGCTGGTCCCGTTGGGAGCGGCGGGCGAACGCGCGAGTTCTTCGATGAGATAACCGTTGCGGGCGGATGCGGGGGATGCGACGAGATAGGCGACCAGTTTTCCCGCGCGTCGAGCGGCGAAGACGACGCGATCCGTTATGACCCCGCGAAGCACATCCGGTTCGACCATGAAGTGCAGGGGCGGAAGACCGCGGCACGCAAGCCACTCGCCGAGGACGCGTCTGAACTCGGGATCGGCCGCAGCTTCGGTCGGCGGGACCTCGGATATGGCCACCGTCTTGTTGCGGGCTCGATTGAGCTGGGCCCGCAGGGATGCGCGGGAGGCGAGGATTCCGGGCCATTCGTGCGGCTCCCAGACGGGTTCCGCTCCCGCGGCGATGAACGAATGACCGGGCAGGGCCGAGCGGAGGCGTTCGGCGGCGCAAACGTAGCAGACCCGCAGCCTCCGCCCGGCGGCGAATCTTTCGAAGAGCGCCGCGATCGCGCCGAGGTGCTCGGCGCTGCAAACGGGAGCGCCGGCCGCAAGGAGATATCCATCGCGGCGGACATATCCGACTACTCCAGGCGGGTTATCCGAAAACCAGTGTTCAATGCCCGGATTCAGGATCTGATAGGCGGTGGAATTCCACCCGTAGCGCATAACGAGTTCGCGAGCCCGGCTCGCGTTCACACGTCACAGATCTCCATGGCCTTGTTCAGCGTGGCAATCGGCTCGTGACCCTGCGCGGGCGAGTATTCGTGCGCGATGAAGCCGGTGAAACCAAGATCGGCGATGGCCTGAGCGATGAAGTGGTAATTCAGCTCCTGCGTCTCGTCGATATCGTGGCGGCCCGGGTTTCCCCCCGTGTGGAAGTGACCGATCCACTGGTAGTTGTCGCGGATGTTGCGCACGATGTCGCCATCCATGATCTGCGCATGGTAGATGTCGAAGAGGATCTTCACCCGCGGCGAGTTCACGCGCTTCATCACATCGACGCCCCAGGCAATGTGATCGAACATGTAGTCTTTGTGGTTGACCTTGCTGTTCAGGTACTCCATGCAGATCGTGATGCCCTGATCTTCGGCGTGGGCCTTAATGCGGTTCAGGAAAGCCACGCAGTTATCGGCGCCTTCGCGATCATCCATGCCCTTCCGGTTGCCGGAGAAGGTGATGATGTTGGGGACGCCGTTGGCCTTCGACTCGTCGATGGCCGCGTGGAGCGAAGCCTCCAGCCGCGCATGATTCTCCTTGCGGTTGAGAGCTTCGGGAATCGTGCCGCCGGGTCCGGGCGGATACATGGCGGGAACGAGCCCGTATTTCTTCAGCGTCGGCCAGTCGGCTGGTCCGATGAGGTCGTACCCCTTACATCCGAGCCGGGCCGCTTCGCGGCAGGAATCTTCCAACGACATGCCGCGCCCAAAGACCCCGCGCGTAACCGATTGCTTCAGGCGCCCCTTTCGTTGAACCGGGGGCGGCGCTTCCACGACCTGAGCGACCGCTGTTGACGCCGCAAGACCGGCGATGAGATCTCGTCTGCGCATCTTCGTTACCTCTCGTGAACCGTAAAGGCGAAAAGGAGGTCACCCGCGCCGACGAGGACGTATTGGCTGCCATCCAGTTCGTAGGTGACCGGCGCATTGGAGACCGGAGTTCCGATATTCGCGTGCCAAAGCGGTGTTCCGTTCTTTGCGTCCATCGCGATGAAGTTCCCCGAACCGTCACCGGTGAAGAGGAGTCCACCGCCTGTGGTCAGCATGCCTGCGCGCGCGCCGCCTCCTTCCCATTTGTGGCTCCATTTGATGTCGCCGGTCTTGTAGTCGATTGCCTGCAGCATCGATTCGGACCATCCGCCACGATCCGTACCGCCCCACCCCTCGGGTTTGTCATCCGGATCATAGAGATACCAGACGCTATAGGCGCGCGTGGCATTGATGTAGAAAAGGCCAGTGTCGGGATTGTACGCGGGCGGCGGCCAGTTGGCGGCGCCGCCTTGGTTAGGCGACACGAGAGACCCGTCGATCTGCGGTTCTTTGGCGACATTGGGAACCGGCTGGCCTTTGGCGTCGATGCCTTTCGCCCAGTTCGTTTTAACGAACTCCTTCGAGACGATAGCTTTGCCGTTCGTGCGGTCGAGAACGAAGAACCATCCGTTACGGCAGGCCATGGCGAGGAGCTTCCGTTTTTCGCCATTGATCGTTCCGTCGATGAGCACCGGCGCTTCGATGTTGTCCCAGTCGTGCGTGTCGTGCGGCGATGGCTGAAAATACCAGGCGAGTTTGCCGGTATCCGCATTGAGGGCCACGATGGACGCCGTGTATAGGTTGTCGCCCTTGCGGCCCTTACCCGCAATCACCGGCTGCGGATTGCCTGTACCGAAGTAGATGAGGTTCAGGTCGCGGTCGTAAGACGTCGGACCCCATGTCATGCCGCCCCCGTGCGCGGCCGCATCCTCATTCGGCCAGGTATCGAAGCCCGGTTCGCCTTTCTTGGGAGACACGTCCCAATGCCACTGTAGATTTCCCGTTTCCGGATCGCGGGACTCATAGTAGCCGGGGATATCGAGGTCGTCGCCACTGACGCCGACCAGCACGTGATTGCCGACGACGACCGGAGCGACCGAAGCGTAGTACATCAAGTCGAGATCACAGATCGATTTCGACCAGCGCTCCTTACCGTCCTTAATGTTGAGAGAAATGAGCTGACAGTCGGGAGTCTCGAAATAGAGCCAGTTGCCCGAAACTCCGGCGCCCCGGTTTCCGAGGTGAATGCCGCCTTTCGACTGATGTTGATAGTGCCAGATTTCGCGACCGGACCTTGCATCTATGGCCCATGCGTGATCATTGGCCGTGAGATAGACCACCCCGTTGATCTGGAGGGGGCTGGCCTTGATCGGCTGGCCCTGGACGTTCCAGCGGTAGATCCAGGCGAGACTCATCGCCTTTACATTGCCCGTATTGATGTTTTTCAGCGGGCTGAAGCGACGGCTGGTGTAATCGCCGCCATACGTGGGCCAACTGTCGGTGGGCGGCTGAAGAAGCTTCGCGTTATCGAGCCCCTGTGAGAAGGACAGACTCGCGAAAGAGAGGACAAGCGTTGCGAGTTTCTTCATTTCAGGGTCTCCAGATAAGCGGTGAGATCGTGCATATTTTTGTCGGTATAGCGGTCGAGCAGTTGCGCGTGCGCGAGATAGGGATCGTCGATTTTTACTTTGAGCGCCGGCGTTCGCGTAAATGAGTGGTATTCGCCGCCAGCGTCACGAAACGACACCGTGAAATCGTCAATGCGGTCGAGAACGCCCGTCATGGCGGATCCGGAAGGCGGCGTCACCGTCACCGTGACACGTTTGATGTTCGCGCCGCGGCCGATACCCGGTCGGGGAAACAGGAATCGCTGCTGAATATCTATAGGATCGTATTTCGCGCCGAAGCCCTTCAGGTCGCCTGTGGGCGAGTGGCAGCTGTTGCACTTGCCTTCGCCATTGAAATAAGCCTGACCGGCTTTCGGATCGCCCGTAAGAACGTTCTGCGCATGGAACGTGGGTGAGGTTCGCAGCGTGTCGTCGACGCGCGCGTGCAGAAAATGCGACAGGTCCTCGATTTGGGAGCTGGTAAAATTCGCCGATGGCGTGGATTGGGTCTGATGGCCCTTTTTCAGGAAAGGCCCGATCGTGCTGCCATAGCGATCGTGGAGGACGACCAGCGAGCGGACGAGGTCGGGTCCGTTTTGGCCGCCGCGGGCGGTCGCGCCGTGGCAGGTGATGCACTCGGCGATATAGATTTTTTTGCCGCGTTCGGCCGCTTCGGGGTCGACTACGTGCTTATCGGCAGAGCCGGCCTGGGCGAGGAGCCCGCCGTCTCCCCCGCGGCGTCCCGGGCCACGGCCGCCCGGAGGCGGACCCTGCGCGGAAAGGCTGACGGCTGTCAAAAAAATCGCCACGGCGCACCGGGCGAAAACGCTTACGTCGGTCACGGGACGATTATATCTGTTGCCGTGAATTTGGACGGAAAAGCCCGGTTCAGGCTGCTACGGGCTTGGATTTTTGATCGATTCCCAACGCGGTTCGCAGTTCTCCGTCCAGCCGCTGCGCGGATTCGGGGTGGTCTTTGAGGAATATGCGGGCGTTTTCCCGTCCCTGCCCGATGCGCTCGCCGTGGAAGCTGAACCAGGAACCGGATTTCTCGACCAAATTGTGAGCCACCCCGAGATCGAGGAGATCTCCCTCCCGGGAAGCGCCTTCACCGTAAAGAATGTCGAACTCGGCTTCGCGGAACGGGGACGCGACTTTGTTCTTCACGACTTTGACCCGCGTGCGGTTGCCGATGACCGTTTCGCCGTCCTTCAGGGCCCCCGTTCGGCGGACGTCGAGGCGAACGGAGGAATAGAACTTCAGGGCGCGGCCGCCGGTGGTGGTCTCGGGGCTGCCGAACATAACGCCGATCTTTTCGCGGATCTGGTTGATAAAGATCATGCAGGTGTTGGTGCGGGAAACAACGCCTGTAAGCTTGCGAAGGGCCTGCGACATGAGTCGGGCATGGAGGCCGACGTGGTTATCGCCCATTTCGCCCTCAAGTTCGGCTTTCGGAACGAGGGCTGCCACGGAATCGACGACAACAGCATCGATCGCGCCGCATTGAACGAGGGCGGCGGTGATTTCGAGCGCCTGTTCACCGGTATCCGGCTGCGAGACGAGTAGGTTATCGACATCCACGCCCAGCTTGCGGGCATAGATGGGATCGAGCGCGTGCTCGGCGTCGACAAATGCCGCCGTACCGCCGTTTTTCTGAGCTTGGGCAATCGCCTGGAGGGCGATGGTGGTCTTGCCGGAGGACTCGGGGCCAAAGATTTCGATCACGCGGCCGCGGGGAAAGCCGCCGACGCCCAAGGCGTTGTCCAGGGAGAGGCAGCCGGATGAGATCACGGAGACCGGGACGACATTATTCGCGCCGAGGCGAAGCACGGCGCCCCGTCCGAACTGCTTGTCCAGCGCTACCAGGGCGAGATCGATCGCTTTCCGCTTTTCTGCTTCGGTCATGGAGGCCTCTTCAGGAAAGTGCGGGAGAGGCCGGGTTATTCTCAGAAATTTATGGAACTGTCAGCCTACAATTCCGGTTCGGCTTCCTCCGCCTGAGCAGCGAGTTCTTCTTCACTTAATTCGAGGCCGAGCGCGTCCAGCGCACGGAACAGGTCTTCGGATTTCACCATCACGTCGAAAGGACCTTCGTTCGCGATCTCCGCTGTGATTCCGGCGTCTTCGAGGCGTTGTTTAGCTTCGACGGCTTCGGCGGAGTCTTCGCAGATCAGGACAGTCATGAGTTCATCGCGCTTGGCCTCGGTTGTCGTCTCGTCCGCTCCTTCCGCAACGGGTTGTGGCTCCGCTGGATTCGCCAAACCCCGCTTTTCGATCTCTTCGTCGTAGCACGCGCGAGCCACATCCACTAATTCGTCGCGATTCGTCGCGAGCAGCGCCTGATCCGATAACAGATCGAAGTGACGCCTGAAATCCTCGGCCGTGATGTCCAATCAAGAACCTCCGTGGTCCATTATTCACGATTGATAAACTGAGATTTCCCCACTAATTTGGATCCGCAGTCCATTTCCGGAGAGATCGTCGTCCGTGGGGCGCGTCTTCACAACCTGAAGAACCTCACGGTTTCGATTCCGCACAACAAGATTACCGTGATCACGGGCGTATCGGGATCGGGCAAGTCATCGCTCGCTTTCGACACGATCTACGCGGAGGGTCAGCGGCGATACATCGAATCGCTCTCCGCCTATGCTCGGCAGTTTCTGGAGCGGATGGAGAAGCCCGCGGTCGACGAGATCGAAGGCATCGCGCCCGGAATCGCGATCCGGCAAAAGAACACGACGCGGAACCCGCGCTCGACGGTCGCGACATCGACGGAAGTTTACGATTTCATGCGCCTGCTGTGGGCGCGCGCGGGGCGTACGTTCTGTCCGGTGTGCGGACGGCGCGTGCTCAAGGACACGGTCGATCAGGTCGCGCAGGCGATGCTGGAACAGCCGCAAGGAACCCGGTTTTACGCGATTTTTCCGGTGGCGCACGAGTCTGCTGTGGTTCCCAAAGAGCGACTAAACGAACTGCGCACGCGTGGGTTCAATCGGCTCTGGCAGAACGGAAAGATATTCGAGTTCTCGACGCCGGAATCGCTGCTCGATATCGACTGGAAGCAGCCGGTGGGCGTGCTGGCGGACCGCATTGCGATTTCGGATGATGCGCGGCAGCGGATCGTCGACACGGTGGAATCGTGTTATCGCGAATCGGGGGAAGCAGTCTTCGAGAACGCGGCGACCGGCGAGCGGCTGCGGTTCAGCGAACGGTTCATCTGCAAGTACGACAACATCGAGTTTCGTGAGCCCGAACCGGTTCTGTTCAGCTTCAACAGTCCCGCTGGCGCCTGCCCGCGGTGCCAGGGATTCGGAAACACCATCGATTATTCGCTGGATCTGATCGTGCCGAACCGCGGGCTCTCGCTGGATGAAGGCGCGATCGAACCCTGGACCAAGCCGAAGGGCGCGGAGTGGATGGAGGATTTCCGCAAACAAGCGCGCGGACGCGTCCGCTTCAACGTTCCATTCTGCGATCTTACCGAGGAAGAACAACGGATCGTTCTTGAAGGTGAAGGAAAGATCGAGGGAGTGCGGCAGTTCTTCAACTACCTCGATACGAAGAAATACAAGCTGCACGTGCGCGTGTTCCTGAGCCGCTACCGGGGCTACGCGCGCTGCCCGGACTGCGGCGGCTCACGGCTCCGCAAAGAAGCGCTTTACGTACAGGTGGGCGGAAAGACGATCGCGCAGGCCGTCCGGCTCAATATCGCAGAGGCGCAGCGCTTTTTCGATCAGCTCGATCTCACTCCGGAAGAGAGCGAGATTGCGGGCAAGATTCTGGTCGAGATACGGCAGCGTCTGAAGTTCCTGAACGACGTCGGACTCGAATACCTGACGCTGGACCGGCTTTCGTCTACGCTCTCGGGCGGAGAGGCGCAACGAATTCAACTCGCCACTTGTCTGGGTTCGCAGCTCGTGGGCGCCTGCTACGTTCTCGATGAGCCCTCGATCGGACTGCACAGCCGCGATACCGAACGATTACTGCGTATTTTGGCGGAGCTTCGCGATATCGGAAACACCATCGTGGTGGTAGAGCACGATCCGGAAGTGATGCGCGCGGCGGACCATGTGATCGATCTCGGTCCGGGCGCGGGAGAACGGGGCGGCAGCATCGTCTTTCAGGGTGACTACCCTGCCCTGATGGCGGACCGGAACGGTTCGTTGACAAGCGCGTATCTTCGCGGCGACCGCCAGGTTTCACGACGGAAGCATCGCCGCGCGCCGAATGCGAAGAAGACGGTGCGGCTGCAGGGAGCGTGGATTCACAACCTCAAAGGTGTCGACGTCGCGATCCCGTTGGGGCTGATGACGGTGGTGACCGGCGTTTCGGGATCGGGCAAGTCGACGCTCGTTCACGAGGTGATCTACAAGTCGATTCAGGCGAAGCTGCATGGCGCAACGCCGGCGGCCAGCGAGGGAGAAGAATCGGCCGGCGAGGAAGCGCCGCGCATGACCTGTACGCGAATCGAGGGCGAGCAGGCCGTGAAGGACGTCGTGATGATCGATCAGACGCCGATTGGACGCACGCCGCGTTCAAATCCCGTTACCTACATCAAGGCGTTTGACGTTATCCGAGGATTATTCGCCGCAACCCGCGACGCGGAACGCCGCGGATACACGGCCGGGCACTTTTCATTCAACGTTCCGGGAGGACGCTGCGAGACCTGCCAGGGAGACGGAACCGTCACGGTGGAGATGCAGTTCCTTGCGGATGTGGAGCTCACGTGCGACGAATGCAAGGGTACGCGATTCAAGAGCGCGATCCTCGACATCAAGTACAAAGGTCTGAACGTCCACGAAGTTCTCCAGTTGACTGTGACGGAGGCGATCGCTTTTTTCCACGACACGACGCGTCTGGTGACGAAACTGAAGCTGCTCGAAGAGGTGGGGCTTGGATACCTGAGGCTGGGGCAATCCGCGACGACGCTTTCGGGCGGCGAAGCTCAGCGCGTCAAACTCGCCGCGCATCTCGCGCAGGCCACGAATGATGGCACGCTGTTCATCTGCGACGAGCCGACAACAGGGCTGCACTTCGACGATATTGACAAACTGCTGGCGGCGTTCGAACGTCTGATCGACAGCGGCGGGTCGCTTCTGGTCATCGAGCATAACCTCGATGTCATTCGGGCAGCGGACTGGGTGATCGATATGGGACCGGAAGGCGGAGAAGCGGGCGGCCGGATCGTGGCTACAGGAACGCCCGAGGCCATCGCGACGGTTGAAAACTCACACACCGGCCGATTTCTACGCAAGATTCTCGACTAAACACCCGGGCGCCGGCGTCAATTCGTCATGCGACCGATTGCACTGTTATGCCTGACGATTGCCTTTACCGCCGCCGCGCAGACGCCGCCTTCCCCACCGCCCGACACGCTGGTTCTGAAGGACGGAGAGAAGTTGATCGGACACCTGGTTCGCTCTACCGATACCTCGGTACGATTCGCGAGCGACGTGCTCGGAGACGTAACGGTTGACTGGTCGAAGGTTCAAGAGCTCCAGAGTTCCTCGCAATACGCGGTGATTCCGAAAAGCGTAACGCTGGGGCGGAAACCGGACGTGTCCGGGGTGCCGAAAGGAACGGTTTCGGTAGCTGACGATAAGGTCACCGTCGGGGGCGCCGCGCCCCAAACCATGGCACTGACCAATGTCGCGCACGTCATATCCGAGCCGGCATTCGAAAAGGCGATCACCGGACAGCCTGGCTTTTTCCACGCCTGGCACGGGTCCATCACAGCGGGAGCGGCTATTGTGCAGGCCACTCAGGACAGCCAGTCGTACACAGGTTCCATCGCTTTGGTGCGGGCGGTCCCCGCAGAGGACTGGCTGGCGCGGCGGAACCGCACAACCCTCGACTTCAGCGAAACCTACGGTCTCGTTTCACAGCCGGGCACGCCGAGCGTAAAGACCTCGCTCCTCCATGGGGATCTCGAACGCGACGAATATCTGACGCGCAGCGTGTACGTCTTCGCGGCCGGGGCGTGGGATCATAACTACTCGCAGGGCCTCATCCTGCAGCAAACCTACGGAGGCGGTTTTGGATGGAGTGTTCTCCATCAGCCCAAGCGTTCCCTCGACCTGAAGGTGGCCGGCACATACGTGCGCCAGGAGTTTTACACCATGACGAGAGATCTGGGGAGCATTCTGTTCGACGAAAAGTATTCCCAGATATTCGCGCATGGAATCACATTTACGCAGGAAGCCCTGGTGCTCCCTTCCCTGACCGACACCAAGGCGCTTTCCGCGATGGGGAGCGCCGGACTAGCGGTTCCGGCGTATAAGCGGCTCAGCCTGAACTTCAACGTTGTCGATAACTGGCTGAACGATCCGGCGGTGGGATTCAAAAAGAATTCCCTCGCGTTTACGACTGGACTTACCTACGTGCTTCCGTAGAGATCAGCGCGTCTCCAGCTGAACCAGTTTGTCGGTCTGCTGAGGCGCGGCGGCGGGGATGGTTTGGGGCGCGCGCCAGAAGTCCATATACGACGTGTAGTGGACGCACGCGACGGTGCAACGCGGCGCGCATCCCTTTTCCGTGATGAACTCGCGTCGGATGTCTTCGACGGTGTAGGTGTCGAGCGGCTTGGCCGGATAGCCGCGCTGCTGCGAGCAATAGTGCACAAGACCGTCCTCGCAGACATATAGGTAGCGGGCGCCCGCGCGGCACTTCCAGTCGTTCTCGACGCCGCGGGCGATGTTGTCCTGAAAGTAATTCAGGCGGGCGTAGTTTTTCTTGCCCATGTCACGGACTTCGAGATAAATATCCTGCTCCGCCCGGGAAAGCGGCTGAAGCTGGCCGTCGCTGTCATGAATGATTCCGACGGTGGAAGTAAAACCCAACTCGACCGCGCGCTTCGCGACAGTGATTGCATCGTGTGGGTTGTGAATGCCGCCGCCGACGACGGAGTTGATGTTGACGTGGAAGTCCGCGTGTTCCGAGAGAAGCTGAAGGCGGTAGTCGAGCGTCTTGAGACTCTTTTTCGAAACGTCATCCGGCTTGACGTTATCGATCGAGATCTGCATGTGGTCAAGACCGGCGCGGTTTAGTCTTTGGATCCGGTCGACGCCCAGCAGATAACCGTTCGTGATCATACCGGCTAGGCAGCCGTGCTTACGAATCCGCGCTATCAGTTCATCGAGGTCGGGGTGGAGCAAAGGCTCGCCGCCGCTGAAGGAAATGATGCTCGTTCCGAGGTTGGCGAGGAGGTCGATGCGACGAATCATCTCGGCCGTGGGAACCGGCTTTGAGAATGTGTCAAATTCGTTGCAGTAAGTACAGGAAAGATTGCAGCGGCGAATCGGAATGATGTGCGCGAGAACCGGATGATCGGTAGAGCGGATGCCCTTCATCACCATCCGCCACTCCCGCGTACGGCGTTGAGCCGCAAGCAAATTCCTTCTCAGCCGAGTCCGGAAAGCCGCCATTTTCAAATCAGTACGAAAGCCTATTACAACACAGTCTGAGATGCGGCAACCCGAAAGAAAGTCGCGCTTCTAATCCAAATCGCGATGCGCGCCAGAGAGTGTGAAAGCAGGACTACATACTGCGATGTATTCCGCTCCCTCGGGTTCCGGCGTACTATAGCGGACCCATTCACCCCGTCGAGTAATCACCGCCTGACCTTCGCGGATATCAATGGAGCCGTCACGTGATTCGACTCGAAGAAGGCCGCGCAACACAACGGTGTACTCATCAAAGTCGGGAGTCTGGCCGGGCTCGATCCAGCCGCCGGGACTGCGCATGTGAGCCACGCTGACGCCATCGGTCGCGGAGTTCACATGACCGATGTATTCGTCGATCAGTTTGGGCTTGGTTCCCGCGGCCTGAATGCGGGCAGGTTTGGCAATGAGTTCGGGCATCGCGTATTCGAGTTTGCCACGGTGTAATGCGCGGGCGGGTCTGCGCACGAGGTGACATGAAACCGAAACGATTTTGCGGCGCGTCTCACGACATGACAGCAATATCCCGAAAACACCGAACTGTTTCGTATCGGCCCTCCCTTACCCACACCACTTGATCCGCCACAAGAATCATGCCTAAAATGACCTTTTTGCGCGACGGGATTCAGCCCATGATCGTTCGAGACGATTCCGATCCGATGGCGCCGCAGCGGGAAGCCGCTTTTTTCTATGGGCTTTTCCTGCGCGGGCATTCGCTGGAATCGCTTCGCCAGGATATCGACGTCCCCCGCGGCGTGATCGATAAATGGCTGAGGGGTAAAGATTTTCAGGGCGCTTTCCGAACCGACCTCGATCGCGTTTACCATTACCGGAAACAGGTATTGGCGATATTCGATGGTCTGGTTTCCAATCAAAGCGCCCAATTTCATCTTCAGTAGCGATTTTTTCCTTTTTCCTTCGGCTATTCGGACAACGTGTAGTTCACGTCGATGGTGGTGAGCACCTGAATCGGCTGTCCGTTCAGGAGCGTCGGTTTGTACTTCCACAGTTGGACGGCTTCCATGGCTGACTGCACCAGAAGCGGCGGTCCTGAGATAAGCGCGAGATTTTGAATGCTCCCGTCTTTTGCGATGAGGGCCTCAAAGCGGACCACGCCCTGAACTCGCGCTTGCTTTGCAAGAGGTGGATAGGCTGGTCTCACCTGAGTCAGGAGGTTATTTGCCTGGACCGCTCCGCCGACTCGGATGGTTCCGGCCGGCACAGGGGTTCCCGGGGCCAGAGGGGGCTCCGGGAAAGGGCCGGCTGCAGACGAGCGAGATTGGAAGCCAGCGAGAGCGGGCACGGGAGTCGCGGCTTCTGGCGCTGAGATCACCAGCGTGGTTTCACTGCCCGACGTTCCCATCGTGAACATCCGAAGGTGTTCGTCGAATGCGCGAACAGCAGTCAATGTTTTCGTGAACTGCTCCGGCGTCAGAGCGTCGCCCACATGTACCGGAAGTTGAGCTAACAGGGAATCGCGATCTTCATCCTGAAGTCCCGTCACGCGGATTTCTTTGACGACCGGCGGCTCCATTGACGGAATCGCAGCGCCCGCGCGGTTCGCAATGCCCGGAGCCGGCACTGGAGACGCGGTCGCCGGAAGCGCCCCTATGATGCCTCCCGTAACGCCGGAGGGGATTCCGCCGGAGACACTTCCTGCGGTTCCCGAAGCAGCTTTCGGGACTTCGAACGCAACCGTGACCTGATGCGTGGTCCCCGATGAATTCTTCGCGAAATGCCAGCCGAGCACGGATTCCAGTACCGGCCTGCGCAGTTCATCGGGACCACTGATGATATTGGCGTCGATCACATTGCCGTCGGCGTCCGTCCGAACCTGCGCCACGACCGTTCCGGCGACATTGTGCGCGATCGCCGCGCCGGGATAATTAACGCGCGAACGGTGCATCACGCGGGCTCCGTTGGTATCTACCGAAACGCCGGGCGCGTCCGTCATGCTCTGCGGGCCGCCTTCGAGAGGCAGAGCGCCGGCGATAAACCAACAGGACGCCGCGAGCAGGCCCAGGCCCGCCGCCAGCGTGGATAACGTCTTTGTCTGCGACATTCGAACCTCCTTCAGGATCGAAACAACTCGTTGCTTCAGATGTCTCTTGCGTAAGAACAGGGGCGCGGGAGCGACGTCGAGAGTCGAAGCGGCTCCGGCGATGGAAAGCAGCGCGTCCACGTACTGGTCGCGCGAATTCAACATGTCGATGGCGGCGCGGTCGACGGTTTGCTCACGAGCAAGCTGGATCTCGCCGACGGTCCACCAGATGGCCGGGTGAAACCAGAAAAGGGCCCGCACGAATTCCTCGGCCATGGTGAGCAGCCAGTCGCGGCGGCGCACATGAAGGATCTCGTGGCATAGGACGGCATCAGCGGCGGTTTTGTTCCAGTCGAGGAAGTTTTCGGGAAGCAATATCACGGGCCGGAAGAATCCGAACGTGACCGGGCTGCCGATCTCCGGCGACACAAGGATCGCGGCTTCATTGCACCACGCGGGGGTCGGATCCAGAGGGCTGGCGTGGCGCCGATATTTGCGAAGACGCAACAGGCCGATCGCGATGAATGCGATTCGGACGAAGACTCCTCCGAGAACTATCCAGAACAGAATCTCCGTGGTGGAGAACAGCATGGACTGCCCGGGCGACTGGTGGTGGGCGACTTTGATCCAACCCGAAGATGAAGAACTGATCGGCGCCGAGACCACTTCGTTCTGCCACGGACAGAGCAGCGGCAACGCGAGAAAAGCGGCCAGCGTGAGTTGCCAATACGCCAGACGCGCCGCGGGCGTCTTTATGCGCACTACGGCGGGGACGAGAGCCGCGCAGACCGTCACGAGAGCGATTTGAAAGCACCAGACCAGCAGATCGTTCAGCAGGAGAGAGGCGGTCATTTTTGTGACCTCCGCATCTCCGCGATTTCGTTCAGATCTTCTGCAGAGAGGTTGTGCTCTTCGACCAGATGGACAAGCAGAGGCTCGGCCGAGCCGTTGAAGACGCGATTGACGAACTCCTTCACCATCGCGCCGAGAACCTTGCGCTGCGGCTGCGCGGCGCGATAGACATGCGCTCGGTCGGCCTGCGTGTGACGCAGGTATTTCTTACGCTCGAGGATCTTCATCATCGTCATGACCGTCGTGTAGGCCACTTTGCGGCGTTCGAGGAGCGCCTCATAAACGTCACGCACGGTGACGCTGTCGCGGCTCCAGACGATCTTCATGATTTCGAGTTCCTGCTCAGTGAGGGTGGGGCTTGCCCGACGCATACTAATTAATTAGTACTAAACAACTGCGAAGTCAAGCGCCTGTTGCAATCTTTTTCAGCGCGTTATATTGGAGAGCCAGGGGGGATAGGCGAACATGAAAAAACTGGCAATTCTATTGGCGCTTTTCTTCGCTGCGAGCGTTTTCGCGGCGGATATCAGCGGCAAATGGAAGGGAACGGCCGAAGTGGAGGGCATCGGCGCCATTGAACGGACGTTCGACTTCAAAGTGGACGGCACGAAACTGACCGGCGAGACCGAGAGCCAGCTTGCGGGCAAATCCACCATCGCCGGCGGCAAGGTGGAGGGCGAAAACATTTCCTTCACGATCACGGCGAGCATTCAGGGTCAGGAGTTCACGATGTCCTACAAGGGAAAGATTGTCGGGGACCAGATCAAGCTCACGGTCGAGTTGCCGGGCGGCAACGGAAGCGCGGAATACACCCTGAAGCGGATCTAGCGGCGTGGGATCAGGTAGTCCTCCGTGAAATAATTGGCCGCGGAGGAAACGAATGAAATTCGTTGCAGGGATGTCGGCCGCGCTCATGCTGGCTACAGTGGCGCAGGCTGATTTCAGTTACACAGTGACGCGCAAGGCGTCAGGACCGATGGGGGCGATGGCAGGCAGTCCGCAGACTTCGACCTATTACTACAAGGGCCAGAAGATGAAGGTGGACAACGGCTCGACCGCGACCATCGTGGATTTCGATGCGCAGACGATTACGCTGGTGAACAACGCCACAAAATCGTACTCAGTGAAGAGCCTCGGGGAGACGAGTTCGTCTCTCGACTCAAAGGGCATCGAGGCGAAGATCGACGTAAAGGACACCGGCCAGAAGAAAACAGTCAACGGCTTTAGCGCCAGTCAAACGGTTTTGACAATGGACGTCGAGTCCAATCAGTCACCGCGGCCGATGAAGATGAAAATGGAAATGGAGATCTGGGCATCGCCCGACGTGCCCGGCGCGAGTGAACTGCGCGATTTCCATCGGCGTAATGCGAACCGGTTTCCCTGGCAGGCGCTCGCCGGCGGTGGGAATCCAGCCATGCAGAGCGCCCTGACAGATATCCAAAAAAAGATGGCTTCGATAAACGGCGTTCCGGTCCAACAGATCGTGCGGATGACGCCGTCGGGCGGCGCAGCTACGCCCGTAGCGCCGCAGATGAGCGCGGGGCAGTCCGCGCAAATGGCGCAAGCGCGCGCGAAACTCGAAGCCATGGCGGCGCAGGGTGGTCCGGCGGCCGCATACGCGAAACAGGCTCTGGAGCGGATGCCGGGGGGCGCTCCAGGCAGTTCGGCGGCGGGCGCCCCGGGTTCCGGAGCGATGGTTGAGATCACAATGGATTCCAGCGGATTCTCCGCCGCGTCTGTTCCGGATTCGACCTTCGCCATTCCAGCCGGATACTCGAAAGGCAACTAAGCCCGTGGCGCCGGGGCAGCTCCGATTCGAATGCCAGCCGGGCTGCACGAAATGCTGCGACCAGCAGGGCTTCGTTTACCTGACCGAGGAAGACATCACCCGGCTTGCAGCCTTTCTGAAAATGCCGGCGCCCGATTTCGAGTCGAGGTTCATCTTTCGGACCAAAAATCTGCGGCGACTGCGCGTTCCGCGACACGCGCAGTGCTCGTTCCTTCAGGACGGAAAATGCAGCGTGCATGAGGCGAAGCCGTTACAGTGCCGCGCTTTTCCCTATTGGCCGGAACTGCTGAATACGCGCGCGTGGAAGGCGACGGCGAAGTGGTGTCCGGGAATCGGAAAGGGCAAGCTGGTCAATATCGAGGCCGCGGAGCGCACTGCCTCAGAAATGAAGACGGCTCACCCCGGTCTTTATAGCTGATGTTCCACAAGCACGCGCAGCAACTCGGCGACGCTCCATGCCTGCGCAATACATCCGCGCGGCGCGTGGGGCAGATCGCCGTCGAAGATCTCGGACACCGTTCCGAGTCCCGCTTCCGACAGATGCTTTTCAAAGGGCATCAGCATGTCAGCGGCCTTCGCTCGCGCTTCGGGCGTGTTGTGCGTCCGTAGGTACGCGGTGATATACGGACCGAGAAGCCACGGCCAGACCGTGCCCTGGTGATACCCGGAGTCCCGACTGAACTGATTGCCCCCGTAGTCCGGTCGGTATTGGGGATCGGACGGATTCAGAGTTCGTAGTCCGAACGGGGTAAGCAGTTCGCGTTCGACGACATCGAGCACGGCGCGGGCGCGCTCACCGGTGATCATCGGATAACCCAGCGAGAGGGCGATGACCTGGTTGGGGCGAATGGAGGGATCTTTGCGACTTCCGTCCACCACATCAAAGAGGCAGTTCGCTTCGGCGTTCCAGAACTGCTCGTTGAAACTGGCCAGCGTCTTTTCCGCAAGCGCGTCGAGTTTGCGCGCGTATTCATCCTCGCCGAAGCGAGCCGCGAGAGACGATGTGAAGCGGATCGCGTTGTGCCAGAGCGCCTGAATCTCGACCGGCTTGCCGTGACGGGGCGTGGCGACGAAATCGCCGATCTTGGCGTCCATCCACGTAAGCTGCGATCCGGCAGAACCGGAAGCGAGCAGCCCGTCTGAGTCGCAATGGATCTCAAAGCGCGTTCCTGCGATGTGCCAGTCGAGAATTTTCTT
>Ga0126381_100000187_pt1 | contig 68213 bp, 88 predicted proteins | sample PanSoiMetPlot_28_FD_96465 | JGI IMG/M metagenome (GOLD analysis project Ga0126381, IMG submission 96465) | Tropical forest soil microbial communities from Panama - MetaG Plot_28 | ecosystem: Environmental > Terrestrial > Soil > Tropical forest > Bulk soil | place: Panama | collected 2016-02-17 | reverse complement strand
GCCGGTACAGCGGAACGTTTGATGGGACAGTAAATGGCTGATGGCATTACGCTGCCCAGTGACCAGGATGTAACGCTGCCCAGCGATAGGCCGATCGGCCCGGAGGTCGGCGGCAGTCGAGCTGCATGGGAGGGCTTCAAGTCTGGTGTAACTGCCGGATGGAGTGACAAGATCAGCGGCGCCTTAGCGGCAATGCCGACAGCGGGAACTGATGTGGATGCTGGTGCGATGGCATTTATGACGCCAGAGCAGCATCAAGAACGCATCAAAGCTGTCGGTGAACAAGCGCAGAAGGCTGAAGCGGAAACGCGGATGATGCGCGAGGCTGCGCAACGGCAGCATCCATATCTGTTTGGTGCAGGCGAGCTTGGCGGTGCTGCTCTTGGTATGGCGGCAGTTCCTGGTGGTGGCTTGGCGGAAGGCGCGACACTGCTGCCGCGTTTAGGTCAGGCCGCACGCATTGGTGCTGGCTATGGTGCATTAAGCGGCGCGGCCGAAGGCGAACGCGAAGGCGGTTTGCTGGGTGCAGGCATTGGCGTACTCGGTGGCGGTCTTATGGGCGCAGCTGGTGGTGCCGGTGGTGAACTGGTTGGCACTGGCTTGGGTGCGCTTGGCCGTGCAGCTTACGATCGTTATGGGCGACCAATTGTTGGCGCGGTGCGCGGTCTACTGTCGCCAAAAGAAGCGGAAATGCGTGCCGCAGGCGCTTTGCTGCGTGACTTCCCGCAAGTTACATCCGGCAAAGCGCTTGGTCTAACGCCAGAAGAATTTGCCGCCGCGCGCGCAGCCGGTGAGCCAACGGTTGTCGCTGACATGGGTGGCGAAACCACGCGCGCGCTGTTGCGTTCGGCGGCAAACTCTAGCCCTGAAGCGCGCGCTGAATTGCAGTCGCTAGCGCAGGAACGGTTCGCTACGCAAGCCGATCGAGCCGGTTCAACTATTCGTGGATTGATGTCTGGCGGTGTCGATCTCGCCAAAACCAAGGCGCAATTGGAAGCCGAATACGATGCAGAGCGAGTAGGTGCCTACGGTCGTGCTTACGAGGCCGGCGACCGGCCCATCTGGTCGCCAGAATTGGAACGATTGACATCTGCGCCATCGATCCAGAGCGCTCTTCGCGGTGCCATTAATGACTGGAAGGATTGGCAGGTGCGCGATGGGTTTGGTGCAATGAATCCGCCTGTGCGCGTTACGCCAGACGGTCAGTTAAAATTTATTGGTGGCCAAGGACTGATGCCTTATCCAAACATCCAACTGTGGGATTACGCGCAGCGCAATATCTCTGGTCTGGCACGGGCCGCGGGGCGGGCCGGCAATGATAGCGAAGCATCTCGGCTTGGCGGTTTAGCTGCGCAGTTGCGGTCAGCCCTTGATAAGGAAGTTCCAGAGTTTGGTGAAGCGCGAGGTGTAGCGGCCAATTATTTCGGCGGCAATAACGCGATCGAAGCCGGCCAAAAGGCGGTAAACTTCAAGGGCGATATCCGTGATCTTCGACGGTCGGTTGCCGAGATGCGACCAGCGGAACGTGGGATCTTCCAAGAGGCCTATCTCGATGGCTGGGCGAAGAAGTTTGAAAATATGCCGGTATCTTCCGATGTCACTCGGCCACTTCTTCCTCCTGCAACCATGCAACGCATCGAGGCAGTAGCGGGGCCAGAGGCAGCGAGCCGACTTGGCGCTTTCGTCGATCGCGAACGTGTGTACGATGCTTTGCGGAAGGCATTGGGCAATTCGACCACAGCTCGGCAGATCATCGAGGCTGGTCTGGCTGGCGGTGCCGCTGGCGCTGGGCTTGCTGAGATAATGGGACGTAATCCGATCGAGGGCTTCATCGGAGGCGCCGGTACTCTCGGTTTTAAGAGTGCTGTCCCTAAGCTGGCGAGTGTTGGCTTCAAGTCTGCATTGGGATACGTAGACCGTAATACGGCCAAGCGTGTCGCTGAACTCCTCACCTCGTCCGACGCCGAACCGATCATGCGAGGCCTCCGCGAAGCCTCTAAGAATGCCAGAATCGGGCAGGCGTTGCGAGACACTGCGAATCGCCTTGTATCCACGGTCGGAACAAGCCGCGCACCAAAGCTTGTCCCACAGATACCTGGGGTAGGCGCTGCCCAACAGGATCAGGACAGCATTCCAGGGCCAGTACAGCGTAAGGATGGCGGCCGTGTAATAGGCCAGCAGCGCAAACCGTTTCATCTTCCCCCCAATGCCCGGTTCAACCCAAGGGATAAACAGTATTATCTTCCCGGCAAGCGGCCGGGTCAATGGTTCAGAGTTGTCCCCCGTGGCCGATGATGATCCCGGCTATGACCTCGTAGAGGTTCCCGGTATCGGGCCAATGCCGACCGCTGTGCCTCCTGCCGCAAAGGCGATAGCTCAAGGACTTATCGAACAAGCCATGATCCCTGGCCGTGTGGCACAGGGCCAGCAACCGCAAGTACCTGGGCAATGGTCTGACCTCGATGAGGCGTTGGCGCAGGCCAATATGGCTGGGCAGTATCGATGGGGACCGCGACAAGCTTTGAGCATGCTCGGCGGCGCCAGCCCATTTGCAGGCGAGGGCGTCGGTATAGCAGGCGGCAAGCTGCGACCGGCTGGATACGGCAAGCTGCCAGAGCTGGAAGCTAAAACACCTTGGCAAGAAGCGCAGCCGATCGTGGATGCAAATGCCGGCAAGGGCTTAGAACATCCGATCGAAGAAACAAGTGACAATCTTCGGCTACATTTGCAGAGGCAGGCAAAGGCCGAAGAAAAAGGAACGGAATATCCTGGCGGCCTAGCGAACGAGCGAACGGTTATCCATTCTTCCGATCCAAACCTTCCGGACTTTGTTACCGGCAAAATTACTTTTCAGGACTGGATTGATCGCCATGAGGCGATCATGTCGCCGGAAGAGATCCAGTCAGCATCGCAATGGTATAAAGATCTTCGTGGTCAATTTCTGCAGCATACCGGCGGCAATGCGCCATTAGCAGACAAATATTTGCACGCTTGGCTAGTCGCCCAGCAGAACGTCGGCGTGGCACCGGCTATGGGCAATGTCCTGCTCCAAGCCGAACAGATCGCACGCGGCGTGCCGGCTGGGCAAATGCGTGCTGCCGGCATGCCGAACCCGACCGAGGCAGCTCGAGCTGTGATCAGCGGCGAACCAATTAAACAGGGCGTTGGTCAGAAGATCTCGGACTTTGTTGATAGCGCCGAGGGCAAGGCAGTACGATCATGGATGGCGAACCATCCCGATGGCGGCGCGCCATTTGTTGTTGATGTTCATACGGCTCGCGATATGGGCCGGGTTGACAAAACGCTTAAAAACCTTCTTCTCGCTAAGGGGTACAATAAGAAGGATCTTGATAAGCTCAACATTGATCTATCAGGCGGTGGCATCAAGGGTACGGCCTACGAACATACCGCACAGTTCGGACGTGACTTAACGGATCATCTGAACAAAATTAATTGGCAGGGCCGGTCAGACTGGACACCATCCGAAGCCCAGGCGGTCGGCTGGATGGGGATGACGCGGCTGACGCACGAGCGGGCCCAGGATGTCCAAACTGCAATTGGCCGCAACATCCGAAATATTAGCATGGAGCTGTCGCCGGGTAAGGGCTCGCCATGGGCGCAAAAATACGGTGCCGACTTTGGTGCCCTGTCGCCGGCAGACCAGACAGCAATTACGCATCAGATAACGACCGAAGCCATCAACCATGCGGCGCGGATCTCAGGCATCGATTCAGGCACGATCGTCACCGGACTTGGCGCTTGGCACCAGTATCGGAACCCTTCGACGGTGGCGCAGACATTTGCCTCTAAAGACGGTGCCGATATCGCGGCCAATATTCTCGGTCATCTTCTGCACCAGACGGAAGTGTGGTCGAACTCGGTCAAGCCGCTGACGACTAGCCCAAAGGCTTTTGCTGTAGACTTCATCGCCAATGGCCAGCACACATTGAACAATGCTGATGGATTACGGGACTTTTGGAGTCGGGTTATAGATGCCGATCCTCTCAAGGGAACACCAAAGGCCTTATTCCAGGGCTTCCAGCCGATCAAAAGTCCAGAAGGCTTACCCGGCATTCGGGCCTTAATTGACCGTGGCGGCGCTAAAACCCAGGAAACCTTGGAAAAAGCGCTTGCGCCTGGGGGGTCAATACATAGTATGATCAGCCTGATGCCTAGCAAAGCCGGCGAAGGCATTGATATGCGTTTGGCCGAAGCTGAGATCGCAAAGCATCGTAACGACTGGACAAAGGATACAAACGGTGAAGCTTACACACAAAGGCTGGTACAAGCCCTCCGACGAGATCCCACAGCCGATCTCCGTAGTGCTGGGCAGCAACTTGAGGCCCGCCTCAAAGCCTCCATCCAAGCCGCCAAAGGCCGAGGACAAGCCGGAGAAGAAGGACAAATAGGCCGCGCCCGCGGCGGCGCGGTCTATTCGCTGGAGGAGGTCTACGGCAACTCGTTCCGGCGAGAGGGTGGTGGGGTGGATAAAGCAAAGAAAGCGAAGACCGATCCTGAGATCCGTTATCAGTGGCGTCCGCATGGCAACCAATGGTGCGGCCGATGCGCAATGTTTCGCGCGCCGGATGTCTGCACCGCTGTGGCCGGCAAGATCGCGCGCCATGGCTGGTGCCGCATTTTTAGTGCGAAGAAGACCTGAAGGGACAAATGTACTATGCAAACCAACCAAGGTGACCTCGCGCGTGTCATTTCGCATGAACCAGACCAGGGCTGGCCCAGCATTATTGAGATCGTGGCGTACTGGACTAAAGGCGAAGGCCGCCGCGGCCGGCGCCGCTCAGTCATGATCGAAGCGGACCAGTTCTTTGGTCGTGGCCGTTACGGCGCACCGATGTCTGGTGACCAACTGTTGGCTGTGATAGACAGGCTCAGACAACAAGGGCCTGACCATGACGAACACAAACGTAGACTATCGGCTGCTCGTGCGCGCAGCGCAGAACGAACGTCGCCGCAGTCGCGAGATCGCTGAACAGGCTAACTTCGCGTTCCTGATGACTCTGCTGGGTGTGGGGGCCGCCGTCATGTTCGGCGGCCTCGCCATTATCTTTGGTATACTCTATGTCATTCATCTCATGTTGAGATGGGTCGGTATCATGTGAAGTAATGGTATAAGGATGTAGAAGATACAGATCAGCACTAAGATGACGATGAGAAGGACATAGACGATCGTTCGGAACGGCTCGGGTAGGGGGACCACAGCGATAATACTTTGCGCCGCCCACCATAGAAGGCCGATTATGAGAACCGCGATCAGCAGGCCAATTAGTGTTTCGATCATAGCGTTCCTCCTGTTGAGTGTCTTATACACCAACGCTCGCGCTGCCACCGACATTTGGCTTTTCTACGGAGCTGGACCGCCGATCTTTTCAAGTGGCATGAACCAGATCGCACGCAAAGCGCGGCTGGTCAGTGGGGTCGGCCATGTCCATGGGCCGTACCGCTACTACGAAACGCAACGTGTCTACGATTCGATCCGTTCCAGCCTGCCGTCCGATAAAAAGGTTCTGGTTGGCTATAGCTGCGGCGGCAATGCCAGTCTTGCGGTCGCGCAAGGCCTCGCCCAGAGCAACATCCCGGTTCATATTCTTGCCATGCAACCGAGTTTGTGGTGCGGTTGGTATTTGCCGACCACCAGCAATGTCGTCTACGCGCAGTCTACTTATGCCAGCTGTATCGGAACCTTGGGCCTGGGTTGCATGCGGTTCTATGGCAACGCCCAGGAAAATGTGAACATCTTCCGGCCAGAGGGACATTTGCGTGCTGACACAGACCCGGCATATCAACGTGATGTTATGAGTGCGATCTACCGCATTGCCAATCCGCGCGGCTGCGATCCGCGCCGGCATCAATGCCACGCCCATACGCTGGTCGTGCATCGCGCGCCAGGGGGCGGCGTAAGTCATACCCTTGTCCACCATGACCAATGAAAACCTGTTTGTTGGCCTTGAACTTGGTCACGTTCCCGGCTCCGCATGGTGGTCCGGTCGTGACGCTCAATGCCGATGATGTGGTGACATTCGTGGCACCGCATCACGGCTTCGACCCAAAGGTTAAGTGCATTGTCAATATGGTAGACGGGAAACATATCGCAGTTGGGGTGGATTGCGATGAGGTCAGGCAAAGGCTGCAGAAATGAACCCTGGTGCAGTCGAGGAAGGCGCAAAGGTTGCGACTGGCGTCATTGAAGGTTTAAAGGGCGAGCCTATATCGCTGGCGCTGATCGTGATGAACATTATCTTTGTCGCTGTGATTGGGGCCGGGTCGTATTACCTGAACATCCGGACGACCGCGCGTTATGAGGCGCAGGACGTACTAATCCACAAATTACTTGATCAATGTTTCTCGAGTAAAAGGTCGTCTTTGGAATTTCGGGCCCCAATCTTAACGGAACCATCTAGGAGTGATGATCCATGAAAATTGCAATTTCTTCTGGCCATGGCAAATACGTCAGAGGTGCGGCTGGGCCCTCGCCATGGGGGCTGGATGAGGTAAACGAGGCGCGCAGGGTCGTGCCGGCGCTTGCCGAATTTCTCACGCAGAATGGCAACGAGGTTGTGACATTCAATGAGGATGTCGCAACGACCCAAAGCCAGAATTTGACCAATATTGTAAACTGGCACAACAAGCAGTGGGGTGGGAAGTACGACTTGTCAGTCTCCGTTCACTTTAATGCCTATGTCGTCACGGATGGCGGGCGTGGGGTGGAAACGCTGTATTTAACCCAAGATAAACTTGCGGCTAAGATCAGTGATGGCATTGCTTCGGTCAGCGGTCTGATTAACCGCGGCATAAAAAAACGCAGCGATCTTTATTTCCTTAATGGCACGCTTCAGCCTGCTGTTCTGCTGGAGATATGCTTTGTCGATGCTGCGCAAGATGTCGAGGATTACAACGAACACTTCGATGATATCTGCGAAAGCATTGCCCTTGCCATTGCGCCGGTCGGGGCCGCCGCAGAGGACCAGCTCTACACGGTCGGCAAGGTCAGTGAATTTGGCGGTCCGCAGGACACTGGCGTGACGCCCAGCGAAGGCCTTGCCTTCATCTATGACTACAAGACCAAACCGGAAATTTTCTTGCCGCAGCAACCGCCAGGAACCACCGGGCTTGCTCGCAGACTTGATCCGAGCAAACGATATCTGGCTTTGCGTTGGGACTATTCGCGATTCTCAAAGACCAGATTGGCCGGGAAGGAAATGGCATTGGTGCGAGCGACCAAGACCGGACGGCAATTCACCGCGCACCCGGCAGATTGGGGGCCACATACCTCGACCGGCAGGGTCGCAGATATAAGCCCCGGCTTGATGAGTGACCTAGGAATAACCACTGACGATACCGTCGAAGTGCTTTATCCATACGTGGGAGAGGTCGCCTAACGGAGGAAAAGGTGAGCACTAAACCGAGGGCCAAGAAGCCAGCTAAGCATGATGAAGTGCCAGAGCCGCTAGCAGAAAAGGTTTGCAAGGTCGTGCTTGATGGCAATATCCCGCCTTACCGCATCGTCATTCGTTGCCCAGGCGGTCCCGATATTGTGCTTCTGCAGATCGGCGAAGTGGCACCGGGGGTTGCCATTTTGCATTCTGACGGCTCGAGCAATATCCGGCTGCGCTGAATGCTTCTATTAATTGCTTTGCTATGGGTTCATGATGCGCCCAGCGGATGGGCTTATCCACCTGAATGCTGTGGGGGGAACAGGTTTGTTGGCGACTGTCTGCCAGTGCCATGCGACAGCTTAGTCGAAGACAAGTTCGGCATCCTGTGGCGCGATCTGCGTTTCCGCGATGGGCAGATCAGGCCAAGCGGCGATGCGCAATGCCACGTCTGCGCTGATCGAGTGGACGGGATACCGATAAAGCCACGCTGTGTGTTCGTGCGGCCGTCATCGTAAAAGAAAAGGCCCCTGGCAGGGGGCCTTTCTCAGTCTAGCTGCGGATCGCCGCCAGTGCCGCTTTGCCGGTCAACGGCATCTTCTTGCGATCGCCTGCCTTATCGGCCTTGAGTTTGTCGATTCTGGCCATCGTCTTCTTTTTCTTACCGGCTGCTTGTTCAGCGAGGATCTCGGCTTCAGCCTTCTTATCGGCATCGCCTCGCGTCGCCCATTGCTGGTTACGAATATCAAGCGGGTCGTCTACCGGGAGCCGGGCCACCGGAGCCGTGACAGGCTCCGATGCTGGTGGCGCAGCCTGCGCCACCTTAAGCCGCTTAACGGCTCGCGCCGCCTCGTCGGCTTTCTCTTGCAGCTCAGCATCGATGGCTTTCTCGACGCGACGCGCGGCCTTGACTAGTTTGTCGAGGACGTTAGCGACCCGGAACAAGCGGGAGTGCTGTCGCGCGATGCGCTGGTTGATGTGCTCAAGCTGCGCATGGCGCTTATCTTGTGTGCGCGCTGTTTCCATGGCGTACCTTCCTTTCGCTGATTAAATTTTCAAACAACCCGGCTTGTGCCGGATGATCAGTTCATCTGATCATGTGCGTAGTATAACGGGAAGTTTGTACTACTGCTGGCTGTGCGCGTATTTGTTGTTAGTCCGCCGCAATTACCCGCATCATTGTTGACTTAGTGCGCTGTGGAAAAATTTCTCAATTACGGTTCTATTGGTATTTTTGTCCTGCAACCTGCGAAACGATCAATGACTTAGCGACTAAACAAACGCGCATATCGAAGAGTTGCGTGTAACAATTCGTGATCACAGCATTCCGGTTGCGCAGCCAACAAGCAACCCTGCTAATATCAGAAATGCCAAGATCACAAGAATGAAACTGATAATGCCGGCCAGATCAATTTTCTCTGGTGGCGGATAGCCGTGATAGAAATGTCTAGCCACGGAAGCTACGCGATGGCCATTTGCGTTTCAGCCGTCGCGCCTTTCGTTCTTTTCGTTTTCGTTTACGCGCCAAGGCGAAATCGGAATGCTGGCCGTGATCGCCTCTCACGCGAGTCTTTATATCGTGTTCAGACTTGGTTCGCCACACTAAATAGTCCGGGTCGTTGGCGTCTGGTGTGTACTTGCCGGTATCCTCATCAAACTCGCGGTTGACTAGCGCCGGGTCATGGTCGCACTGGCACGGCTCAGTGCCGAATAGTTCGCGCAACGACAAAAATAGCCGCTCCTTGACTTTAATGTTAGCTGGCCAAGGCGGAATATTGCACATGAGCAATTGCCGCTCGGCGACTTTGAGCTTCAGACTGTCGGCGATGTGCGGCCGATAGAGTTTCATCGCTTAAGCGATCGTGGCTGACTTTGTTGCTCTGGCTCGCTAATTGGGAGTGGATATCTTCTGATTGATGGCTCGCTTACGAGGGCTCGCTGGACTTGCCTGGGTTTCTGCGCTGCCGTGGCGCGCTCGTTCGTTCCTGGTGTCTTTTGCGCAATGACTTAAGCCGCTTGATCTGCCCCATGGCCATAACCACGTCGTGCCTCGTTATAGGTTGGCGTGACCGGTAGGCCTTCCAATATACGCCATTGCTTCCATAGATCGGCCAGGAACATTTTAACCATATAACGCAACGCAGCGTTATGGATGCGTTTCGGCGTCCATAAATTGCTCACGTCTTCTTTGGCGCGGTGCCGTTTTTTCCATTCCTCATTGTTGATCTTTTGACGTACCGGGTCGGTTTCGATGCGATGCTTGTAATTAGCGTAGCATTCTGCCCACGGCGACTTGCTGCGCAGGAACGAACCGCCGAGAACGCCCAGCAGCTTGCTCTTCAGCCACGGATCGAAAGTGACGCTGCGGCGCGTCTTGATCTCGCCATTACGGTCGACGTATTCGCGATCGACCAGATGCTCGTCGCGCCGCGACCGGCCGCGCCCGTCTGGGCCGACATCCAAGCCCGCGAACTTCCAGAATGATGACGGATGACGTGCTTTTGCCGGATCAAACCGTGAGATCAACACCGCCGCCATGGCCGGCCCGACTCCGCGCACCTCGCATAGATACCGCTGGTAGATCGGGATCTCCTCGAGCGTATTGGTCAGCAGGCGGAACTGGCGGCCTTCTTCGCGTTCCAGCGCGAAGTATTCATCTGCCAGCGTCAGCTCGGCATAATTGCTGATCAGCTCGTCGCCGACGAAGCCGGCGCGGGCCGGCAGTGCTCGGTTGCGGGCCACGCCATCGGTCAGCCGTTTGTAGCTTTCTTTGAGCCGGTCAATGATGCTTTGTGCTTCAGCCGACAACTCCTCATCGTCTTCTGTTTCCTCGCCGGCTTGCTCCTTGAGCTTGGCGCGAAAATTGGCGACCAAGCGCAGCCCCATTTGAATACGCAGCTTCTGCAGATCGTAGACGCCGCGCGTCATGGCATTAAGCACTTTGATGGTTTCGCTCATTTGGCTTGGTTTTCCTTCCTGTTTACGGCTCGCTGCCTGTCATTGGGTTGCTATCGTCATGTGGCTCGCTATTCTGCAGTGGATGCCTTGTCTTTCATGGCTCGCTTGAAGCGCATGGGCTTCTAGGGCTATCTGGCTCGCTATTCTGCGCTGGATGCCTTGTCCTTGATGGCTCGCTGGGAGCGGATGGGCTTCTAGGTCTTTCTGGCTCACTTCCCTGGATTGGGCTGCTATCGTCATGTGGCTCGCTGAGTGGCCCCATAAGCCATGCCGGCGTTCTTGCGCAGGTCGCGCGGGTGAACTCCGATCATTTCGGCCAATAGCTCCAGCACAGCCTCCTTGGCCTGCTCGAACTCTTCGTAGCTCATTTCCGGGTTGTGCTTGTAGCGTTGGCTCTTGGGGGTCCACATCTTGATGACGCCACCGGTCCACTGCACGATCGCGTCCTCTTGCAATTGCATCAGGAAGTTGCCCCAGCGCTCGGCCTCGCGCACGGTATCGCAGACGATCGTCTGCTCGTGACAGTAATTGCATTTGACTAGGCACCAATAACGCAGCCGATCAACGGTCGGAAACCGGTCGGCATAGCGTTCCGGCAGATTATGGAAAGCTTCATTGACCAGGGCCATGAACTCGCGATGGCTGGCCACGCTGCGCTGACGTTCGGCCGATAGCTGATACAGTTCGCCCTTTTCAAATTGACGCATGCACAGCGGTAAGGACTCAGGCGTGGGGGCCAGCTTCTCGCCATCCCAGTTTACGATCACCGGGCGCAGATCCCTCACGTCGCTTCCGCCTTGCAATACTGCTCTTGCAGTTTGTTGACGGTCTTCGCAACCTCGTCCAAGAAAATGATAACTTCCCTTTCCAGGGCGGCGATCATCTGGTCGTCGCGTTTGATGTGATTTACGAATAGTTGCATGTTTTCAGGCATGCGCGGATCGAAGCTGACGAGATCGCACCATTCCCGGCCAGTGCAGGCCATCTGCCAAAAGCCCTGTGCGATATAGCCGCCGTCCCATGGCCCGCCGCGCAACAAGTCGATATGGGTTGCCGTGTTCGGGCATTTCAGTTCAACCAAGCCATGCTTGCCGACACCGCCATCGGGCGAGGCACCGGCCATCTCGATTGCCGGATGACGAACAAAGCCCAGGAAGTGGACGTCTTCGCCGACATGCATGGCGTAAGCGGCGCGTGCCATTGGCTCTGTGTCGTTTCCCCACTTCATGGATGGGTTTTGAAAGCTTGGATAAGGTTCGCCGGTTAGCCGCTCGGCAACCAGCTCGGCCAGATAATTAGCGCGCGAGGCACCATAGCCGGTCTTGGTCTTCGCGATAATGTCTTTGATCCGCGACGCTGTGGCGCGGCCGATCCGCTCTGGAGATAAGGTGCCGAACTCCTCGCTCATCTGTTTTTCCTTTTCCTTACCGCGTCGAACGAGCGGATGACATACTTCGCCGGGATATCTTCCAGCCTCGTTATTTCTCTCTTGGTAAGTTTGCTGACGTTGTTGAGTATCCAACTTTCGGTGCCAACGTCCGCGGCATCGATTGCGATCTTGAGGAGTTCGACCTGCTCTGGCGTGATCCTGCCGCCATTGCCGTTGCCATTACCGCCGTGACCGTCGTCGTCGCGTGCCGCGGCAACGCCTAATGCGGCCTTTAGCGTGTATCGCTGCAGGTAGGTGACTGATGATCCCATTGCCTGGATCGGGTTTTTGGACCCGGTCTTGTCCACTGGCCCGCGCAGCGTATTGCGCACCTCATGGCCTAGCTCATGGGCTAGGACACACGTCACGATCATCTCATCCGGCGTCTGGCTGGTTTCAAAGAAATACGTCAGGCCATGCTGACCCAGGATCGGATCAATGACCTTGGCGATCGTGGCAAGGTCTTCATATTGATAAGAGGTGCGGCCTTTTTCGGTCGCAAAGCTTGCTTCACGGTTCTTGACGATAATCGGCAGTTGTCTTTTGGCAGCGATCAGTGCTTGCGTGAACTGGATCTTGGCTTCCTGCTTCTGCCAAACGTCCTCGCGAGCGTCCTGGTTGGCTTGCCAGCGTTCCTGCAATGCCAGCAGCCGTTCCATCACCTCGACGGAAGAGCCATGCTCGATGGCGCGTGACAGCATGTCCATCGGAGTGATGGCTTGCTGCTGCGATACCGGCATATCGCTTGGCACCGCCGTATGCGCTTGCTGCGGCAATGGCGGAAGCTGAACTTCCGGGTTAGTCTTGGTTGTCATTGTCCACCCATCTCCGCCTTGATTTTATCGATTGCGTCCAGATCAGTTTTCATTGTCCCACCCGTTTCGTCCACACCACAAATGGCCTTTGATCGACGTCCAATATGACCGGCCAATACACCATCGACAGCGGGTTTAGCCACGCGATCGGCATCGGCCAGAACACTGGGGCAGCAGCCAAAGTTTCTCCCGGTTTTAGCTCGGGAAAGTAAAGCTCCGCGGCCGGTCCACCGGTTCCCACCCTTTCCAGGTCAGTGGCCGGCCGCGGCTCCCCCGTAGCTACATTGTTGGGAGTAGGAGGGGGAAGCTTGATCTTCATTTTTGGCCTGTCGTCGAATGGACCATCAGCCTTCGGCCGGTTGGTCCAGCACCGTGCTTCCGTGTGCCAATACAGGTGGCTGTTCGGCCACTTCGCCCTTGCTTCCGACTGGGTCAGGCATGGCATCGCCATTGCCGCGTTTACGCTTATTAACGCGGCGAACGCGGCTGAATTCAAAGCGCGACAGCTTAGCAGCCATATTCTCCAGATCACGCTGGTGGTTGTCCAAGATGGCCTCGAGATCGGCTTTGTCTTGGATAAGTTCGTTGTAGGAATTCTGCAGGCTGTCATGGCGGTTCTGCCGTTCTGCGAGAGCCAAATTGAGCTGCTCGATCTGGAAATTTTTCTGCTCCAGAGCCTTAGTGGCCTGATGCAACGCATCCATGATGCGTTTACGTTCGTCTATCGCCTGCTGATGAAAGAATGCGGCTTGCATCGCAGCCTCTTTCGCAGGGTCATGTTCCGGTGTCGGTAGGTTTGCCTCGACCGGTAGTTCGATATCGTCAGTCATGGTTGTCCACCCTCTTGGTTGAGAAAGTGCCGGGAGGGATGATCTGCGGTCCCTCCCGGCGGCGCCGGTTGCGGTTCTGTCCGGCGCAACCCCGCTGGCGCGGGGATGGGTTAAAGCGATCAGGCGTCTGATAAGCGGTCCCATGTCAGTCCCACCAGAACACGCGCATTGGGCCAAAGCGGTAGCAATTGAGGCCTTTCCACCCCAAACGCCATTTCTGCCAATGCCATTGGATCTCGATCCTCATGGATACCCCCTGCGGCGCCGAACGTGCGGCGAGAGCAAGCGCGCCTCGTGCATCTGCCCGATCGCTAGTATTTCCAGGTTGCTATTGGTGCGGCAGAACTCGCCGGCTTTGGCGTTACAATAACTGCAATGACGGGCGAGCAGATGGGCAATGCGCGCGGCCTTCTTGGCGCGCTGTTCGGCGGTGTAGCTGGCGCGGCTCATCGCAGCCCCACAGCGCAGGCACCGACTAGGACGAAGCCGATCGCGTAAATGGTTAGAATGATCGCTAGACCGTTCATATCCCACCCTTGTCAGACTTATCCCCATAGGATATTTATACCGCACATGTCAATGGGTAGCTTTCTACCTGTGGATAGTGTAAGGGGGTCAATATGTTCGCAGAAGTGAGTCGCAAGAATGCGCTAACCTTGGCCGACGCTTATGCTCGAGCCACAGGCGATTCGCTCACCAAAGTATCAGCTCAGTTTTATGGCAACGGCATTTTCTTCAGGGACTTGGCTAACCGGGATCGATCGATATCGGTCGAGCGGTTCGGCGAGATGTTGGCGAAGTTCGCGGCTAAATGGCCCAGAGGTGAGCCATGGCCGGATTTGCAACCTATATATTTCACTAAAGAAAACCTATCGCAGGGACGTCACGTAACCAATTTAAAGCGTCATAAGTCGCGTTAACCGGATAAATGGGTGGAGGTTGACATGGAAATGCGAAAGAAGCGCATTGCAATTACCCTTGGGCCAGACACGCTGGCATGGCTAGAGACTGTCCAAGCGAGCATCGAGACTATAACCGGACATCAAGCCCCCGGTCAGGCTACATTGTTGGCTGAGTTGATCGAGGCGATCCGCGCCGACGACGAGGCCGCGCATTCTGTCGGTCTGACCGTTGAAAGTTGTCATTGAACTGCCGGGTCAGCCCCGCGGCAAGGGCCGGCCGCGCTTTGGTCATGGCCACATCTACACCGACGCACAAACCACGGCTTATGAACGCAGCCTAGCTTGGCAAGGCGCGATCTCTATGAAGGGCGCCGATGTGTTTACTGGCCCATTGCGCGTCACGGTCAGTGCATTTTTCGAGATCCCGAAAAGCTTCAGTAAAGAGCAGTATCGCCGCGCATTGATCGCGCTGGACCGGCCGGGAAAACCGGATGCCGATAATATTTTGAAAATGGTGGACGGGTTAAACGGCATCGTCTGGGTCGATGATGCACAGCTCGCCGATGTTCGCATCGTCAAAGCTTACGCAGCAACACCATTGTTGAGGATAGAAGTTGAAGAATTAAATTCCGACTAGACTTTTCCGCGACTCAAGTTCAAAAAGGAAAGCGCCGCCGTGAGTAGGCGGCGCTTCGAAGCAGGGTGGGTATGTTGTCGTGAATCGCGATTGCGATTTACGAAATAGCGGATTATTGCGCTTTTTGCAAGTCTTCTTACTAGAGAGGCTTGCTCAGAGTCCTTACTTCGCTTCACCGCTGTAACAGACTCGAAGAGAGTCACCGAGAAGAAGAGATCTCTCTCTCAGAGGTAAAGCTAGCTCAGAGGAGAGGATGGAGTGGTAAAGATTAGAAGTTTACTCCTTACCCGGCGTGAATTTTGAAAAAGGTGGGACATGCCTTGGGAAACCCGCGACAATACTGGTTCGCTGTTTCGGAATGACCGCAAAGAGGAAGAGGCGCACGCGGATTATCGCGGCGAGGCTAGGATCGATGGCGTGGACTATTGGATGAACGGATGGCTTAAGGAGTCAGCCAAAGGCACCAAGTGGATGTCGTTCTCGTTCAAGCGCAAGGAAAAGCAGGCGTCATCAAAGCCGGGTCTCAGGGTGGTAGGCGGTAATGATGGCAAACCGCCGTACAATGACGAGATCCCTTTTTAAAGATCGCCAAGGATCTGTTCGGCGCGGTGTTTCCATAGATGCCGTGTGGCAATGATCTTTCTGGCTTTGGCGACCGGTTTTGACCGGTCGGCCTTGAGCCAATACTGAGCTTCCGGCACGAAGGTTTGGGCGTTGTATTGACCAAAATGGATGCCGGGTTCGAATGTTTCGGTCATTTGGCCGGCGGCACCGTAATGCGGGCTTTCATTGGCCATGATGAAGCCGCCGACCGCCATTGCCTCCAATACGCGGGAGTGCATGGCGAAGCCGAAAATGTTGTCATGAACATTGATGCGGCTGCGCTGGTAGAGATCGAATAAGCCTTCACGGTCATCGGTGAATGGCTTGGCGTAGTCTGCCAACTCTGGCCAGCAGTCCCAATGCAAGCCGCGAAACTCGATGTTCTTCGATACCTGCAGGATCAGCTTGGCGACGGTATAGCGGTTCAGCGTTCGTGCGGTTTCATGGATATTCTGGGCCGCCACGCCATAGAGGCTCGGCCGTACCTTCGGCGGCACAAACCAGCTGTCGTTGAGGTATTTGGCCAGGATATCCTTGAAATAGGCAAACTCCGCGGCTTGATCGAATGAGCCGGTTAACGGCTTGACCCGCGTTTCTCTTACGATCAGGTCCATCAGCTCGGCCATGATGTTATAGCCATGGCCGGGTTCCAGCTTTGCCGGCAGTTCTGACTGCTTTTTGAACCATGCGGGGGCACCAATAAAGCCGGCGATCGAGAAGTCCAGAGTAGGCTCGACCATTGGCCGGTCCAGCAATTGCGGCTCGACCGCCATGCACAAGCTTCCGCGCCAATGCTTGAACCGCGGACAGCTAATGATCTCCGGTTTGCCGAACGTATAGATCAGATCGCGATCGAAGCAGTCATCGTAGTCCGGATCGCTGCCGCCAGCATAATATTCCTGCACCCACGCGATGTGCACGGCATCCTTGGGGGTGGCTTCCGATCGCGCGTGGCACGCTTCGATGACGACGTCAAAGTTTTGTTCGCATCTGTCCACAACGGCAGCGTGATGGCCGAGATCGCGGAATGCCGTGCAAAGCGCTGCGCCGGCGCGCTGATCGAAAAGCTTGTGGGCAAGAAAAGCGATCTTCATTGTAGTAACTAAAGTGTCATACACGACGTTAGCGAATCAGTTACACTCATCGCCCAACGCAATCCATGAAACATTTTGGGGTGTGGCCATGATGGCTGTGGCGGCAGAGGCTTTGACTGTCGAGCAATGGGGCATACGGTTAAAGGAGAAGTGGCAGGAAATTGTAGATAATGTAGTTCAAGGCTTCATCGCGTTTGGCGAGGACTTAATAGAGGCTAAAGCACAGATACCACATGGCGAATGGTTGACTTTTTTGGATGGCCTAAATTTTTCCCGCCATACCGCTCAAGGTTGCATGCGGATGGTAAAGTGGACAAATAATAAGCAAAAGCTTTTCAATGACTGCAATTTGGTTGACTGCCTTCCTCCCGACTACAATACCATTTTGCAGCTTACTAGTTTGGATGATGAAAAGCTCAAGCGTTATGTAGCCGATAAGACCATTTCGCCGGCTCTGCGGCGAAATGAAATTAAAACCATCATCAATTTGGAAAAGGTGGAAACCGATCGCAAGCGTATTGCGAAATTGGTCCCGCGTCCAGGAAAATACCGAGCGTTAATTGTCGATCCAGCCTGGGAATACGAAAAATACTCAAAGCAGGTAAATGCGAAGTGTGGCTATGCCCGGCAAAGCATGGAAGAGCTTTATGCATTGAACATGCTGCAATGGGCAGAGCCGAATTGTCATTTATGGTGTTGGACGACTAATGCTTACATTTTCAAAGCTATTGAATTGGTGCGGTATTGGGGCTTTGAGCTGCGGGATATTGTGACTTGGATAAAACCAAGCTTTGGTCAGGGTCAGTATTTCCGTAACGCCACTGAGCACATCTTATTCTGTAGTCTTGGCGATCTCCCGGTACGGCGTAATGATCTACCGAACTATTTTGCTGCGTCACGAGGCGAGCATTCTGAAAAGCCTGAACAGTTCTACGACATTGTCCGGGCATTATCACATCCACCATTTGGCGAAATGCATCAGCGTCAGTTGCGGCCAGACTTTACCGATCTGTTCATGACCGGTGACCTGATCGAGGCGGCCGAATGATCTGCGCCATCGTGGTTAAGCCGGTCGGCAAGGGTATCTTCGCCTATTACGGGGGCATGGCCGGCGCGACCGTACAGGGGCGTTCGCGTCAGCCGCTCCTTGATGCCTGCCGGCAGTTAAAACGAATGGGCGAGCCCGCGGGCCGCCTTTGCGCCATGTACTATCTCGGAGCGAGCCAGCCGGCGGCGCGGGCTATTATCGGCAAAGCGGCTGAGCTCGATGTCAAGCATTGCCGGTTCAGACGGGTATTGGCCCCCCAGCGGGTTGCAGAGGCGGCGTAATGGGCCTCTTGGTTTGCATCGCCTGCAAACGGCAGCGCATATTGAACCCTTTGCAACGGGTTAATTATTATTGCAGCAATTGCCACGCACATTTTCCGCGGAAAATATATCGGCGCAAAGTCTGGATGGATTGGACCGACAAATCCGGCAAAATACAAATTGAAGCCCAATCAGGTACTTACGCCGGTTTGCTTTGGGTTGTGGAAAACAAGAAATATAAAATTGGCTGGGCGGCGATTAAATTTAAGATTATTTTCGGATATTGGCCCCCACCTAGCATCGAGAATATTTCCCCGGATCTGCCGTCACCATTATTGCTGCGCTTCATCGCCAGCCAAAACGAGATCTGGAAAAAGCACAAGCGGGCCGAGGAACTCGATCAGGTGAAAAAAAAGGCGCCAGAGCTATGTCTGGCGCCAAGTTCTGATCCTCGTATCACAGGAACCTACAACCCGCCCTGGATGACAGAAGACGACTGGGCGGTCAAGCTTTAGACTCGCATTTCCGTCTGCGCAGGCTCGCTGGCGTCATCGTCGTAGACCGAACCTTGGTGATCCCTATCATCATCGGGCACGACGACTGCGGTGATGCCGCGATCGGCGAGCTTGGTCATTTCATCTTCGTCCTCGCTCTGGGTCTGCGTGACGATCTTCTCGATCCGCGTCGGCTGGACAATGCGGAATACGCCGCCTTGCCATTGTTTCTCGGTCTTGAGTTCGCCGGTTTCCGGGTCGGTCACTTCGACCTCGACCTCGCGCACATGGGGGTGAGCGAACCAGACATAGTGCTTGCCCAATTCGAAACCCTTGGGCACCGCCTGGATGCGCCGCGACACGCCCATGCGGTTGGCTTCTTCGGCGAATGCCTGCGGAGTTTTATAGAACTGGGTGCCGATCCAGATCAGGCCGACTTTCTCGCCCATGCCATCGGCGACGAGGTCGGCCTCAGGATGCTTTGCCAGCTTCCACTTTGCGCCGCTACCGCTGCGCTTCGGCTCGGAGCGCGGCAGATCGACTTTCGGCTCGGATTCGACCGGCGTCGAATCCGGCGTTTCGTCTGTTTGCCCGGTTTGTTTGGTCGTTTCGGGTTGATTTTCGGGCGACGTTTCGGCGGGGACCGTGTTCGAATCATTCGAAGACGCCGCTTCGTTGATCGTCATTCTCCGTTAGTTGTCCAGGCTTCCGCCTCAAGGTAATCAATCATTGCGCTTTCACGTAATTCGCGTCGGTCATGCTTTTCTAGGTTCGCGGCTGACAATTTGCGGCAGGTGTGCGCGCCATAGCCGCCCTTCATTCTAACGTCACGAACATTCGATCCGTCTGGATTGCAGCTAAAAGTATATTGGTTGCCGGAACTATCGACGGCGCGGCAATCACGGTAACCGGGATCGCTAGTGCCAGGAGTGCCCGCATATTTAACGGACCACTCAATATTAAACCGACCACTCACAGTCCACCCGCCTTGGTTGAAGCCACGCCGATCGCGCCTTCTATCGTTGCCCACCGTTTGGCCAATGATGTATCCTGCCAATCGTGAGCGATGTGTTCGGCTTTGGCGCCGCAAATGCCGGAAACGGTTTCCAGCACGAGCTGGATGCCGAATTTGTCGATGATGCGCTCGAGCATCAGTTTGCCATCGTCGTCCATTGCATCCTCCAGATGTACAGGATGATCGTACCGAAGCCAGAGCCGATGTCAAGCCCCCATCAAGGTTATGAACTGCGCCATGACTAAAAACCAATTGGTGCCTGTGGAATACATTCCGGGCTCAAGGCCGCTGAAAGTGGCCAAATACGAGCGTTTCGCGCGCTACCGGGCGCAAGCTTTGCCAAGGGGCGATGCATATCGCAAAGCCAATGACAATAAGCCGATCACTGCTGGTAGCGCCTATCAATGGGCCTGGAAGATCGAAAAGAACCGAGCCATCGCCGATCGTATCGCGTATCTCACCCGGCAGGCTGAAGAGCGAACCATCGAGAAGCGCCAGCGCATCGAGGAGCAGCTATGGGCCGTTCATGAGGCCGATATTGGCGACTATTTCGAGAGCTATGACGCTCCGGCCCGCGATCATGAAGGCAAGATCATCGAAGGCGAGCAGATCAAGCGGCAGCGGCCGAAACTGCTCGAGGACATCACACCAGACCGCCGCAAGCTGATCGATGAGCTCGTGCCGGATGGCCGCGGCCGTTTTGTGCCGAAATTGGCGTCCAAGCATCAAGCCAATAAGGAGCTGCGCGCATTCTTGAACTTCGGCAAGTCATCGGATGCATCTGATGTCTCGAAACTGAGCGATGCCGAACTGATCAGCCAATTGGCGCAACAGGCGAAAGAACTCGGCGTCGACATCAAGCTCGACTATACGTTCCATAAACCCAGCGATGACGATAAGTCATGAACGATGCTGCGGAAGGTTTCGGCCGCATCGATGACGTCCAGATCCGCGCCGAACTCGATGCCCAGTTCCAGTCGATCCGCATGGACATCGAGCATCTCGACTACAAGCTGTTCCGTGCCACCAAGAACAGGCGCATTGGCTCTGGCCCATTCAAAGGCACGATCTTCGCATCTGACTCGCATTGGCATGACGGCAATTTGTGCCTGAAACTGACCGGCTATTACGAACATGAACTGCATGACGCGATCGAGAAGGCAATTCTCCGCAAGCCGCATAGCATCATTAATGTCGGATGCTGCGAGGGCTATTACGCCATTGGTCTGGCCAAACGCTTGCCAAAGGCCAAAGCCGTTGCCATCGATATCTCAACGGATGCATTGCGCCATTGCCGGCAAATGGCCGAGCTTAATAACGTGAGCGATCGGCTCGAAACTTGGCATGGCGATGAAACCAATTGCGTGCTCAAGCTGACGCAACCATGCCTGTTCGTGATCGATAATGAAGGCGGCGAGGAAATGCTGGTCGATGACATCAAGCCATTATTGGCCAAGTCCGACCTGATCATCGAATGCCATCACTTCAAAGATACTGGCGTTGCTGCCCGCATCTACGACAAGCTGTCGCCAAGCCACACCATCGATGTCATCACACCACAACCCGTAACACTGATAAACTCCAGCGCAGAAGCCACATTGCTCGAAGCCATCATCCTGACGGAAAAACGGCTGATGTCATGCCGCTGGCTCGCGTGCTGGGCACCCTAGTGTTTCTTGGTTGGCTGCATTCCCATGGCTCGCTTGCTGATTATGGTTGACTGCATTTCGCTGGCTTATCCGTCGATCGAGGCTAAGCTGCCGATTATGCGTACAATTTACGGCTACCGTAATATCGAAGTCTACGGCTATCTGAACGCCATCAAGGAAGATCGCAATGCCCGCGTGGCCTTCGCGGTCTATGGCGATGCACATCCGTCACCTTAGGCCTTGCCACTCCAACCATCTGACCAGCTCTAAACATTTGCGCCGCCCTAGGTTCTCTCGCCCGAGCCCGTTCTATGTGGGTTTCCGAGCGCTGGCTGACCTCGCTGGTTGCCTGTATGCCGCTGGCGCTCTGATTGGCAGACAGATCTGCGGCCAATGATATCAATGGCTTACGCGCATTAGTCGTTGGTTAGTAAGTACGAGCGTCCCCGGTGGCGCTAGCGCGCTCGCCGGCCGCTGCGGGCTAAATGTTTGATCTAATAGGGCTTTCCCGTTCTGTTCCGCACATTATATATGGCACCTCGACACCTCGACCCCCCGGCACCCCCCTAAACTGGAACTGAAAACGCGAATCCCCCTCCTCAGCCCCACCAAATTTTTTTTTGGTTAGGCCTTTGACAATTGCGTCAATATCCAGTCAATATACCGTCATGTCTACACGATGTGCTTATTGCGGCACGCCGCGGCTACGGAGGGAAGATGCATGTCCGAAGTGCAGTCTGATTGAGCCAAGGTCTGGAGTGGAGGGCAGTGGTCGCCGGCCTGGGCGGCCGCTTATTGAGGAGCGCGGACGGACTTTTACGGCGTTAAGACCGTGGGAGAAGGTGGGGATGTCGCGACGGACTTGGGAACGTCGTCGGGCGAGGGTCAAGCGGGAGGGTGAGTGATGGGGTGGGTTTGGTGGTTATGGGGTCAGGTTCCGCACTGGGTGTTGGTGGTATTTTGGGCCTATTGGAATTTATGTTTTTGTGCAGTTGACTTTCACTGCTGTTGAGGACTGGCAGCAGGTACGGGAGCGGCGCCAGATCAGGCAGTGGACCAAGGGATGTGGGGGATGAGATGGCGTGGTTACGCGAGGATCGTGTAGCGCTGATGGCGGCGATTTTATTGTCGGGTCGGCCGCTATTGCGGGACGAGAGCGAGGTTAGGGCTGAGGTGGTTTCCGCGGTGATGGTTGCCGACTGGATCTTGGTTGAGGTGTGGGGCAAGGCCAAGCCGTGGGATGTTGCGCGCCGGGTGATGGGGGGCGAGGATGGCGAGGGGGAATGAGTATGATCGAGCGCGTGGCGGCGGCAATCAAGGAACAGATGATCGGCACCGCACACCAAGCCTTTTATGAGAAAGTAGCCCGCGCCGCCATTGCGGCGATGCGGGAGCCGTCTGAGGAGATGATAACGGCATGTCGTAGTTATCATGGTCACTACGCCATCGAACACTGGCAAGCCATGATCGACGCCGCCTTGGAGGGGAAATGATGTGGTTTTGGTTCACCGATATGCCGTGTGGGGAAATGATGTGGTTTTGGTTCGCCGATACGCCGTGTCTGCTTTACCACACGACGGATAGCAACATGCACATTACCGGATCAACGATGTACAGCTACGTGGTGCTTCCACGTCCGACATGATCGAGCGCGTAGCGCGGGCATTGGCTATCGCGGCTTTTGGTGAGGAGTATGGGCCAGCCGATGTCGCTATAGCGGCCAAGATGGAACGAATGGCGCGCACCGCCATTGCGGCGATGCGCGAGCCGTCTGAGGAAATGCTTTCCGCCTATGACGCCTGTTTTGAATTTAGCCATAACTGGCAGGCCATGATTGACGCCGCATTGGAGGAATAGGGATGGAACGGCGAACGAGTTTCGTAGAAGCGGCCGAGTTGAATGACGCGCTGGCCGAAAACGCCAAGCTGCGGGCGGCGCTGGCACGAATAGCAAACGGGCACCATGCGGAAGAGGCTAAGATTGTAGCCCGCCGCGCATTGGAGGACAAATGACCATGATCGAGCGCGTGGCACTAGCTCTTGAGGCGGTCGCATCCTATGAGCCGTGCACATCTGACTCATATGAGAGAATGGCCCGCGCCGCCATTTCTGCGATGCGCGAGCCAACTCTGGCAATGCTGTTGCCCATTGAAGGCGGCGCGCTTGGTTTAGCCGGCGTATTGGAAGATTGGCAAAAAATGATCGACGCGGCATTGGAGGGATAGAAATGGGAATACCAGCAGGGTCGGGATACACAGATTATCTTGCAGAACTCGGACCACTCAAGGCCGAGAACGCCAAGCTGCGGGCGGCGTTGGAAACTATAGCCGAAATGCAATATGACGAGGACGATCCATTCCCGCACCAAATAGCGGCCCGCCGAGCATTGGAGGAATAGGGATGGCCAGGGAAGATGAGTGGCATGACGCGGTTGACTTGGTAAAAACACTCACCGCCGAGAACGCCAAGCTGCGCGATTTGCTGGAGTTGGCTGACAACTTAGAGGCCATACAGGCAGAGCGGGACTGGCTGCGGACGGCGCTGGAGCGGATTTCGAACGGTCATCACGCCGAGGATGCCAAGATCATAGCCCGCCGCGCATTAGAACGCATTAGAAGGCATTAAGGAGTGAATGTCAGCCAGAAGCAATATGCTGGTCTGCTCAACCGTAAGGCTGAAGCCGATCGCCGGCAGGCGCGGCATGATCAGAGCCGTTATGGCTGGTATGATGATGAGGGCGTGCGCCAGGGCGGATTGATCTGCTTCGTGCGCTATTTCTGGAACGTGCTCGAGCCGGAAACGGCCTTTGTCGATGGTTGGCCGTTGTGGGCGATGTGCGAGCATCTCGAGGCGGTCACCAGAGGCGAGATCAAGCGGCTTCTCATCAATATCTTTCCAGGTGCCATGAAGAGTTTGCTGACGGATGTGTTCTGGCCGGCCTGGGAGTGGGGGCCGATGGGCTTGAGCCATTATCGCTATGTGACGTTCTCCTATTCGCAGCTCTTGACGATGCGCGACAATGACCGGTTTCGCATCTTGCTTGTCTCGCCCAAATATCAGCAGCTCTATGGCATCGAGACGTCGGCGCAATGGGGTGCCAAGGCCAAGAGCGCCAATGGTGTGGCGATGCGCAATACGCAGATCATCAAAGTGATGAACCAGAACACCGGATGGAAATTGGCGTCATCGGTTGGCGGCGTCACGTTGGGCGAGAGAGGCGATCGGGTCATAATAGATGACCCGCATAATATGCTTGAAGCTGAATCCGATATCGAACGCGCCAAAGCTGTCCGCTGGTTTCGCGAAAGCGTATCCAGCCGCCTTAATAATCTCGATGATGGCGCCATCGTCATCGTCATGCAGCGTCTGCACGAAGATGACGTCTCCGGTGTCGCCCTTGGTGATGACTTTGACTATTGCCATCTGATGATCCCGTGGGAGTTTGATCCTGGCCGGGCCTTTGATGATAGCGGCATTCTGATCGAGAACCAGATCGGCTGGGTTGATCCGCGGGCTGATCCGGGCGATTTGGATGGCAATGCCGGCGAGCCGGCATGGCTTGACCGGTTCTCTGCCGAAGCGATGGCGCGCACCAGATCGGAGCTTGGTCCTTATGCCTGGGCCAGCCAATTCGAGCAAAGTCCGGTGCCGCGCGGCAAGGGCATTTTTCAGCCGGAATGGTGGGGACTATACGATCCGCCCTCTAAGACATTTCCGGAGTTCTCGTACACCATCGCCAGTCTCGATGGTGCCTTCACCGAGAAGGAGAGCAATGACCCGAGTGGGCTGACAGTATGGGGCATCTTTGATCTATCTGATGGCCGCCGCGGCATCATGCTGGTCGGCGCCTGGGCTAAGCATCTGCAGTTCTCGACCAAGCGCATCGATCGCACCGCGAATGAAACCTATCAGGCGTGGCGGCAGCGCACCTTGAAGGACTGGGGCTTGATGGAATGGGTCTATGACAGCTGTACGTGGCTCTATGGGCGTCCGTTCAAGGTCGACCGGCTTTTGATCGAGGACAAGGGCCCTGGCCACTCCGCGGCGCAGGAGTTGCGCAACCGCTACGGCATTCACGAATTCGGCGTGCAGGTGGTCAAGACCAAGGGCGACAAGGTGGCGCGTGCGCTTGCCATCCAGCCGGTGTTCTCCAATGGTCTGGTCTGGGCACCGAAATATGACTGGTCAGAACTGGTGATCCGGCAAGCGGCCAAGTTTCCCTACGATCGGCATGACGATCTTGTCGACTCGATGACGCAAGCGTTGCGCTTTGCGCGTGATGCCGGGCTATTGTTGTCCGATGAAGAACGGCATCATGACGAGCGCGAGCGTGGACGTATGCCGCCAAGAGTGAAGGCGTTATACCCGGTGTAACTACCGCCGGAAAATAAGAAGTGATATAGAGGACGCTGAACCGCCGGGTGGGGAAAACGGAGGTTCACGATGTGCGACTACAGTCTTCAGAATGTTGCTTCTCGCCCAGCCAAGGTTGGCGAACATCTGATCACCAAAAGCTTCGGCACCGGTACATCCGGCTTTGTGGGTTTGGATGACAAGGACGTAGCGGTTTGCGTGCTGCCCGGCACCGAGATCGCGTTTGATGAACCGGTTCGCGCCGGAGGCAACAACTTTTTCGGTTTCGCCGTCAATACCAAACATAAGGTTGCGATCTTCCGTCAGATCAACAAGAACGAGCCGCACCGCCATCACGATGCGCTGGAATTTCCTGACGGTCAGGTGATGCTGCTTACCGGCTTGAGCCAGGGACAGTATGCGATGGTATTGCAACTGCCGGCGCTCAATACGGCAGAAGAGATCGAGAAGGCCAAGCGTCTAGCCATCGCGAGCTGATATGGCCAATCCCAAGATCGTGTTTCCCGTTTCCTTGACGGACGGGCAGAAGGACTGTGTGGACAAGCTGCGCGAGGCTCTGGAGGAAGCCGAGCGCGGCAATGTCCACACGGTCGGCATTGTGGTGTGCATGTCGAAGGGTTATGGCGCGGTCATTGGCGGTACCAATGCTGCCGAGCTGAACTTGGGCCTCGACAGTCTGAAGCGTCGCATCTTGGATAGTCTGGAAAAGCCACTGATCAAACTATGAATGAAGCCACACAGCAATTGTTGGAGAACCTCAAGCGGTTTCTTGCCGCTGGTGACGAAGGCCGGTCCTATATTCTCAGCCAGCTCGAGGTGCAATTGATCATTGACGAGATCGAGCGGCTGCGCGGCGGCACTATCAGGGTATTCTCGTTTGCCGAATTGCGCGAGGAGGCCCGGCGCGAGCGCGGCCGCAAGATCCAAGACAGGGTTTCTGAAGAGATCAAATATTTTCCCAAGGATAGTGCCTGATGGCTGATGGTTTGGGCGCAGCCGTATCTGGCGTCACCGTGCGCGTTGACGAGGACAGCAATAGCGTTCGCGTTGATCCGGCGACCGGCACGGTCGAGCGTGACCAGCCCGATGGCGGCGTGGTCATTTCCTTCAATGCCGTCAAGCGCGCCGAAGGCGATCACGGTTTTGACGAGAACCTTGCCGGGCTGCTCGATGCGGCTGCGCTGGGCAAGCTGGCCAATGAACTGTTCGAGGCCATCGAGGCCGACGATCGCAGCCGCAAGGGTTATCTGGAGATCGTGCGCCGGGCAATGGACTTTCTCGGTCTGGATATGAAAGAGCCGCGCGTCACTGCAGGCGACAGTTCGGCCGCGGTTGAGGGCCAGAGCCAAGTCACCAACCCGTTGCTGTTGGAAGCCTGCCTGAAGTCCTGGGCCAACTCGCAGGGCGAACTGTTGCCCGCGGAAGGGCCGGTCAAGGTCGACACCGGGATGGGCGAGGCTTCGGTGGTGGATGATGACCTCGCCGAAGCGCTCGAGCGCGACTTCAACTATTACCTGACCGAGACGGCGAGCGAGTATTACCCCGACACGTCGCATATGCTGCTATGGGGCGTGCACTTCAAAGGTTCTGGCTTCAAGAAGATCTATTATTGTCCGCGCCGGCGCCGGCCAGTGTCGGAAAGTGTCGACGCGCAGGATCTGATCGTGTCCGACACCATCCGCGACTTGAGGTCGTGCGAGCGGATCACGCACCAGATCCCGATGCGTCCGAGCGACCTCAAGCGGATGGTGGAGATCGGCGCCTATCGTGATACGCCATTGACGCAACCGTTTCATCTCGTTGAGCCGATCGAAGGCAAGATCGGTGAGATCCAGGGCACGCAGCGCTCGACCCGTCCGGAAGACCAGCCCTATACAGTCTGGGAGAGCCAGTGTGAACTTGATCTGCCAGAGTTCACGCCGGCCAAGTTCAAGAATACTGGGGTGCGGCTTCCCTACATCGTCACGCTGGAGAAGGACACCCGCGCCATCCTGGCGGTGCGGCGCAATTGGCGCGAGGACGACGAGCAGTGCGAGCGTAAGCGCATGTATGTGCGCTATCCGTATGTGCCCGGTCCCGGTTTTTACGGCACCGGCATGATCGGTATCGTCGGCAATTGCTCGATGGCGATGACGGCGGCATGGCGTGAAGCACTTGACGCGGGCATGTACGCCAACTTTCCCTCAGGTACGATCGCCAAGATCGGCGGCCGGCAAAACACGTCCGACATGCGGTTGTCTCCCGGCACCTTTGCGCCTGTGGAAACTGGCGGTCTGCCGATTAACCACGTTGTTGCTCCGCTGCCATACCGTGATGTCACGCCGGGCCTTCTTCAGCTCATGGATAAGGTGACCAACCAAGCCAAGGAGGTCGGCGGTGTTGCTGACTTGCCGGCCGGCGAGGGCATCCAGAACGTACCGGTCGGAACGATGCTCGCCAATATCGAGCAGGCGACGAAAGTCATTTCCGCCTCGCATAAAGGCATGCATCAGGCCCAGGCCGAAGAACTTGACTTGTTGGCTGATCTGTTTCGCGAGAACCCGACCACTTTCTGGGAACGCAATAAGATCTGCCCAACTGGTTTCTGGGACGAGCAGAAGTTTCTGCAGGCCTTAAGTTCGTGCCGTCTGCGGCCAAGGTCGGACCCGAATACGCCAAGTCACATCCATCGCATTGCCGTGGCTCTGGGTTTGGTGCAGTTCGCTGCCAACCCGATCTTCACGCCATTTTTCAATTTGAAAGAGCTGGTGATGCGGATCATGCGCGTCATCCGGGTCGATCCCAATGGTTTGGTCCAAGATCCGCCACCGATGGACCCGGCGATGATGGCGCAAGGGCGGCCCGGTCCCGATCCACTGGTCGGTCAAGCTAAGATGCTGCAGGCGCAGACCGATGCGGCGGAAGCCAATACCAAGGCGCAACTGGGTCAGCAGCAGGTGGCCTTGGGCCAGAACAAGCTGCAGACGCAGCGTGACATCGCCAGCGCGGAACTAGCGCGTGAGATGGTTATCCACCAGCGCGATACTGCACGTGATAACCTCGACAGCGCCCGGCAGGCGCATCTCGATGCCATGCAGCAGGCTCACGATCAGAGCCAGGATATCCACGATCGTCGGATGGACCTCGCCAACCTTGCGCACGATCGCGGCGGCGCCGTGCATGATCAGATGATGGATCGTGCGCAGTTTGCTCACGACCGGGTGCGCGACATCGCCGAGCATGCCTTGAACGTTCACGAGGCCTTGCATCCGCCGCAGCCGGTGCCGCGATGGATGGGCGGTCGCGTCGTCGGCGACCGGATGGATGCATTGGCCGAGCAGATCAGAAGACTGACCGAGCTGGTCGAACGCCGGATGAAGGATGAGCCATGAGCTTAGCTGACGGCATCAGCTTCCAGGCCGCATCGGCCGGAACGGGTCCATTTGTCTTTTCGCAAACCCGCAACAGCTTTCTCACGCCGGCTCAAGGCGTCACTCTCGGCGAACTGACTAACGGCGCCACTTATAGCTATCTTGCCCAGGACAGCCTCTCGTCACCGACGCAGCGGGAATGGGGCCGCGCTGTCTTTACCTCATCGACCTCGAGCTTTGCCCGCACGTCCATCCTTGGCAGCGTCAATAACGGCGTGGCCGGTTCCGGTTCGGCCATTAATTTCACTGCGGCACCCGTTGTATCCTTGACGGCCTTGGCATCGGATGTGGTGGGCGGCTCGAGCGGCACCATCATCGTCAATTCGACGGCTATTTCCGGTGGCACCAACAACCGGCTGTTCTACGACAATGCCGGCGTGATGGGCGAAGCCATCGTTGGCAGCGGCTTGTCGTTATCTGGCGGGACGCTGACGTCCATTACATCCATCACCGTCAATTCGACGTCGATCTCCGGTGGGACTTCCGGCCGCTTGTTCTACGACAATGCTGGCGTGATGGGCGAAGCCGTGCTTGGCACTGGTTTGACATTGACCAGCGGCACACTGACGGCCATCACCAGCCCAGGCGGTGCCGTCAATTCGGTTCAGTTCAATAATGGCGGCGCCTTCGGCGGTTTCGGCAGCTGGAACGGCAGCAATACGCTGACGCTGTCGTTCACCGGGGCGGCCAACAATATGCTGTTCGGGTTGGCAGACTCGTCATTCAACGAGATCTCATTCAACAACACGTTTACCTTTAACAATCTGATCGGCATCAAAGGCGGTGGCACTGGCGACAGCAACTTGTATTACAACGTGCCGACCGGCGGCCAGCATGTATTTTCGATCGCCGGCACCCCGCTTGTGAATATGAGCAATCTGGGTGTGACCGATGTCGCCGGTCTTGCTGTCGGCAATAACAGTGGCTTGGGCTCGGTTGGTGGTGTGCAGGGTCTTGTCAATATCGGCAATGACTTCACCGGAACTGGTCCGAACGGCAACTTCGTTTCATTTCTCAGTATCACCGGCCACTACAACTATGGAAGCGGCACTGGCGGCAATTTGTTTTCCATCAATGTCAGTCCGACCAATACCGGACTTATCAGCCACCCGCAATTTATGGGCATATATTCGTCACCGTCTCAGGGCGGGGCGGCGAATTGCACGTTGGTTTTCGGCATTGAGCTTCAACCAACCGTCACCGGAACCTTCAACTCGGCTAATACAGGTGGCGGCATTGCTGATCACACGGATGGTTATAGTGAGGTCACAGGTGTTAATTCTTCAGCCAATGATTTCAGCTCTCCGGTGTCGCTGGGCACGGTAACTGCCAGCGGTGCCGGTCAAGTAATGACGGTCACCACCGCCGATTCTATCGGGTTCTCGATCTATCCTGGTTGTACTGTGACGGGGTCCGGTGTTGCAGCCAATACTTTCATTGTTGGTCAAGTGGCGGGAACAGCTGGCGGTGGTTCGGGTGCGACTTATCTGATTTGGCCCGGTAGTCAGAGCTTTTCTGGTGTTACCGTTACAATCTCGGCGACTGGCGTATGTGGACGTTTGTTCGACTTAACCGCAGCCGGATCGCAAGTTATGCGTGGGTTCATCCGCAATCGTTCCGGGGTTCAAATCTATCCTCCATCTTGGACTAATCCCGGCATGGGCGTGATGAACAACAACGCTGGTCTTCTTGTTACTGACCATTCGATCCTTAATCATGGTACTGGAAATATCGGTAATCGCGGTGTTGGAGTATGGGCTGGCAGACCGATTAATGCGACCAGCAATCTAAATATCTGGAGCCAAGGTCAATATGGGCTCAACGTCTTTGAAGGACTGATTTGCGCAGCCTTGGGGGTGACAACCTCACCATTGGTTCTGGCCAATGTGTGTCAGACCGTCAATGCGAATTACAATAATAATCTCTTTCAAACTGGCGGAAATTTCACAGTTACAATCGCCAGTCCCGCAGTATTTACGCAAACCGCTCACGGCTTGTTCGTCGGTGAACCGATCTTGCTTTCCACCACCGGGGCGCTGCCGACAGGCTTGTCGGCAAACACGACCTACTATGTGATATCCGCCGGATTGACTGCCAACAATTTCGAGGTATCGACGAGCTATGGCGGGGCCGCAGTCAACACATCAGGTTCGCAGAGCGGTACACAGAACCTCAACCCTGGCGGCGTCTGCACCATTACCGCTGCCAATCCCGCCGTCATTACTCTGAATAACCATGGCTTTGCTCCTGGTATGCCGGTCATGTTGCAAACGACGGGCACGTTACCGGCTCCGATTGTGTTCGGAACGCAATATTACGTTTTGCAGTCTGGTTTTACGCTGAACTCATTTCAGATTGGCCTAGCGGTGCAGGGCGTGGCGGCTATCGATACGACCGGCGGCAGCCAGAGCGGAACTCATACAGTTCTGATCCAGCCGCAAACTCCTGCCCCATTGCCAGTTGTTTCGATCGGCGATTCTGGCTTGGTCGGTGCGCAAACCACGCCCGCATGTTCGATCGCACAGCTTTGGAACACGACCGGCGTTGTCGATGCAGCATTGCTGGTCAACGTGACCAACATTGCTAGCGGCACGGGTTCGAAATTGTTCGATCTCCAGGTTGGAGGGACGAGCAAATACATCATCGATACGGGCGGCGTGGTAACGGCCGCTGCCTCCACTGTCGCGACATTGCCGGGTTCTCCGGTAACGGGAATGCTTGCTTATGTGTCTGATGCTTCAAGCGCGGCCCTGGCCTGGGGCGCAGCCATTGGCACAGGCGGCGGCGCCAATAAGTATTTAGTTTGGTATAATGGCTCGCAATGGTCGGTTTACGGCAAATAAAGGAGACATCATGTTGCATTTTGACTTACCGGAACAGATGGTCGTCATCATCGGCCGGGCATTGGAGCAAATGCCTTATGGCACTGTCGTCAATGTCATTGCCGAGCTGCAAAAGCAAATTGACGCCCAGCAGCGCAAGAATGGCAAGAGCGTGTCACTATCGGATGATCTGCCGCATCTATCGAAGTAGAAATTTTGCGTTACTCACGCAAGTTATGATAAGAGGAACAAATGGCTCACCCCTACAATGAGCATCGCGACCACCATGTGCAGCACCGCAGGGTGCATCCCATTACGCACGGCTTAGCGCATGGCGGCTACGCGCACAGCGCCCCCGGCAGCTCCAACGTTTCTATCCGCAAAGCCGTAAGCGAAGTTACGCATCGCGCGGCGGGCGGACGGGTGAAGCATCGCGCCGATCGGCCGCGACGGACCAAGGGCGGGCGCGCGCACGGTGAGCCAGAAAAGTTTGTCAAAGAACAGAAGATGCTTAAGCATCCGACGTTGCGGCCCTATGAAGGCGCGCCGGATAACGACAAGTCTGTGCACCGGGCGCGGGGTGGAAGGACTAAGGGGAAAAAAGCTCATACGACCGTGAATGTGATGGTGTCACCTCACACAGGAGCACCACCACTAGGCGGGGCGGCCCTCCCCATCCCCCCACCCGGAGCTGTCCCGCCACCTATTCGCCCGCCGATGGCGGGTCCACCCGCACTGCCGCCGGGTCCATCCCCCGGCTTGGCAGCGCCAATGGCGCGCCCGCCCGCGGTATCCCCTGTTGCAACGCCAGGGCTGTTACCCCGCACGAGGGGCGGGCGCGTCAGCCGTTTCGCGCGCGGCGGCAAAGTCACGGACGGCCCCGCGTATCAAGAAGGTAAGAAGGCACGTCCGGTCGATCATGCTCCCGGCAAGCAGGACCGGATGGATATTGGCCGCAAGAAGGTCATCACCTACAAGCATGGCGGTCGCGTGCAGCATGCCGGCTTGGGTACGCACCACACCATCAAGCCGCATCATGGCAAGGCTTCTGGTGGACTGGAGCCGCCGTCCGGTGCTACGCACGGCCACGGTGTCGAGGCGCCGCATCATCCAAAGAAGGGTCTCGGTCCAATCACTTCGGACAAAGGACCGATGTCGCCAGACTTTAATAAGGGCGCTGGTGGTGGTGGGGCGCGACTGCTCAAGCGCAAGCGGGCACCGAGTTTTGTCGATAAAGTGCCGTGAGGATAGGTAATGGCGACTGGACCGCGTGGGGCGGTTAGTTTCTACCCAACTGACCATCCAGCTTTGAACATCACGGTGAAAAACCGTCTGTCTGAGCTTTTACGCAATATGCAGGTTGATCTCGGTTCAGGCTTGGCTCAAGACTGGCCCGACTATAGGTTCCGTTGTGGTATTATGAACGGACTGACGACAGCCATTGCGATGTGTGATGAGGCTTTAGCGGAGATGAGCGAACGCTAACTCACGGGTGGGGGTTATCCGTGAGGTTTCATTGGTTACGGCAGCACTTTCGCTTCGGCAAATTGCCGAAGCATCCGGTTCTGACCCGCGCGGCGCTGTCTTGCGTGCCGTTGGTGATATTTCCCATCTGGAAGTAGCGGCACAGCAAGTATTGGTCGCCAGTTATATTCGTCCAGAAAAGATCGGCAGCATTTATCGTCCTGACAGCTCGCTGGCGGAAGACAGGTTCCAGGGAAAAGTAGGTCTGGTGCTGAAGGTCGGTTCGCTGGCCTTCGTTGACGATGGTGCGTCTAAATTTGGCAACTTTCGGGTCGATCCAGGCGACTGGGCGATCTTTCGAACATCCGATGGCTGGGAAAATTTCCATGTGGCTGGCGATGGCATCAATGGCACACCGATCCGGTGGCTGGTTGACACGTCGATCGTCGGCAAAACCACTTCACCTGAGAGGATTTACTAATGGCTGATGAGGATGGCGATATCACTGTCCAGGTCGAGCCTGAACAGAAACAGGAAGAACAAGGCGATCCGGTTGCCGAGCTGAAAAAGCAATACGATGAGATCCAGGCGCAGCAGAAGCAGGACCAGGAAGCGCGTGAGACTGCTGAAGCGCGCGCCCGCGCCGCCGACCAAGCGCGGCAGCAAGCTGAAGAGCAGGCGCAAAGCGCGAGAACTGAGACGCAGCAGACGCGCTACGGCGCCGCCGAGCAGGGCATTGAGAACGCCAAGGCGGCGGCATTGGCGGCAAAGTCGGAATACAAGGCGGCGATGGAGGCTGGCGACTGGGCCAAGGCTGCGGATGCGCAGGAACGGCTCGCTGATGCGCGCGGCGATCTGCGTTTCCACGAGCAGATGAAAAATGCCTGGGAAATGCAGCAGCAACAGCCGCAACGGCAGCAACCGGCTGGCGATCCAGTCGATGACTACATCAACCGGGTGGCGCAGCAGACGCCAAACTCGGCCAATTGGCTGCGCAACCACCGCGACTGGATCACCGATCAGAAAAAGAACGCTAGATTGACGGCAGCGCATTGGGATGCGGTCAGCGAAGGCCTTACGGTCGATTCGCCGCAATATTTTGACCATGTCGAAAGGAAGATCGGCATGAAAACCGAGACACCGAAGACAAATAGCGGAGCAACGCTGCCACGGCGGCATTCCGCGCCTGTGGCGCCAGTCGTGCCGTCGCCGGGCGGTACGTCGGGCGGCAGCAATGAAGTGCGTTTATCAAAGGGCGAAGCGGCGACCGCAACTGATGGTACGCTTGTGTGGAACTACGACGATCCGTCAGGCCAGAAACGCTGGAAGAAGGGCGATCCCATAGGCTTGCAGGAAATGGCGCGACGGAAAAAGCAACTTCAGGAGCAAGGTCAGTACGACAAGGCAAATTATGAGGCCTGATCATGGATGAACAGACACAAGTCAACCCGGTGCGCCGCAGCCGCGGCCGGCCAAGAAAGCAAGTGCGCGAGCCAGTGCGCGAGACGCAGCGTGATGATGTTCGTGACCAGACCGGCGCCGTGGTGGTGCAGGGACGAAATGGTGAGATCCTCACGCGCTCGAGGAAGGAAGGCATCGATCCGTTCGATGTGCCGCTCAGCTTCATCCCGAATGGCTGGGGTTATCAGTGGAACGCCGTCACGACCTATGGCAACAGCGAAGTATTCCAGGCACAGAACCTGGAGTTTCATCAGAACGGCTGGCGACCGGTGCCGGCGGCCCGTCATGACGGTTTCTTCATGCCGAAAGGTCATTCTGGTCCGGTCATCGTTCGCGGCCAGATGCTCATGGAACGTCCGATGGCTCTGACTGAAGAAGCCAGGGACGAGCAGGAAAACTTGGCCAAGCAGCAAATGCGCGATCGCGATGCGGCCTTGATGGGTGGTCGTGTCAATGCGCGACAAGCCATGCGCGGTGGCATCGAAATGGGCGGACGCTACCGCGGTACGGGCGGCGATATCAAAGTGACTGTCGATCCGGCGCTCGATGTCGGCCGGCCAAAATATCAGATGCCGGAAGACTGAGGGCCTTTATGCGTCTGGTTGTGTCCTTGCCGACGCGCAGTCGTCCGCAGAAGCTTATCGATACAATCGGACGCAATTTGGCGTGCCTGTCACGGCCTGATACTTTGCTCATGGTTCAGGTCGATATCGATGACACGGCGACGATCGATGAGGTCGTTAATGTATGGCATGCGGTCAATAAACCGGCCGGCGCTGACCGCGTGAAGTTCTGCATAGCGCCGCGCGAGGACACGATCGCGGCCAAATGGAACCGAGCCTTGGCCGAAAATGCCGATGTCTATACCTGCTTAGGCGACGATGATCCGCTCAACACGCCAGACGCCGATGAGAAGATCCTGCGAGCTGCTGCTCTATTCCCTGATCGCGTTGGCATGGTCTATGGTCATTTGGCTAATGCTTCATTTTCTGGTGTTATCTCTTTCACTAAGCGGATGACTGAGCTGCTGGGCTATCTGCAGCCGGAATATTTTCCATATTGGTTCTGTGATCATTGGACCGACGATATCGGCAGGATAACCGGGCGCATTGCGTTCGCCGACGTGCGGACAGATCAGAGCAAGGTTGGCAAGACGCAAGAGCTGCGCGAGCCAGCGTGGTGGGCGACATGGTTTGATGCCAACTACATGGTACGGCGCGAGCATGCGCATCGCATCATCCGCGCCCTGAACGAACCGTCTTGGCGCAAGGAGGTACTGCTCCACCATGCGCCGCTGATCGAGTTTCGCAGCCGGTGGATTAATGACAGTGTACGGGCGAATGCGCGTAACCTGGAGAGTTGGTCTGGTTTGAGTGCTGTGGACGAGCGCTACCAAAGGGTGAAGCAGAAGGCGATCGATGCGGTGCCGGGTATTCTGGCAACCTTGCCGAAGCAAGAGGCTGCAGTATTTGGGCAGATGCTGACGCCGCCGAAGACCATCATCAATCTGCTAGGGGGGTTCACAGATGCACGGACATATGTCCACTAAGAAAACCGTTCTATGTCATGGCACGTTCGACCTTCTCCATATCGGCCACATCCGTCACCTGGAGGAAGCGGCCGAGTTGGGAGAGGAGTTGGTGGTCAGTGTTACCGCCGATGAATATGTGGGCAAGGGTCTGGACCGGCCGCACTTTACTTTAACCGAGCGTATGCATGCCTTGGCGGCCTTGCGCTGCGTTAGTCGCGTTATCCCGTCCAATGCTCCGAATGCCATCGACGTCATCAACGAAATAAAGCCGGCTTACTATGTCAAAGGCATTGACTATGCTGATCTTGGCGATCCGGTCCTGCAGCGCGAGATCATTGCGACGGAAAGCTGGGGTGGACACTTCCACGCTACCAAGAGCGCAAAGCAGGCGTCATCGTCGCATCTAATCAATACCCAGCGGCTTCCTGAAATAACCACACTTTATCTCAAGACGGCCAAGGATAATGGGTTTCGCGACAAGATCCTGACCGCTTTCGAAAAAGCCGACCAAATGAAGATCACATTTGTCGGCGAGATCATCATCGATGAGTACCGCTATGTTTCCGGCTTGGGCAAGCCGTCAAAAGAATTCATCCTGGCGACGGCCGAGGATAGTGCGGAGGAATTTTATGGCGGCATCATAGCCGCGTCGCGTCAGGGTGAGTTTAAGAATGCGACGTGGCTGTCTGGCGGCCATGGGATCAGAAAGACACGGTTTGTCGACAAGGACTTCACCCGAAAGTTGTTTGAGGTTTACCAGCGTCTGGACGTGGGACACGACGAGCGGTTCTTGCGCGAACTGTCGGACAAGGTGTGTACTTCGGATGCTATTATAGTGATCGACTTTGGTCATGGCTTGATGCTGCATGGCGCGATCGATGTAGTCAGTCATGCCAAATTTTTGGCTGTTAATGCGCAGACGAATGCGGGAAACGTCGGTTTTAACCCGGTTACGCACTATCGCAAAGCCAATTTGATCTGTGTGGATGAGCCGGAAGCCCGCTTTGCCACGCAATGCAGGACGCAAAGTATCATAAGCGTCGGTGATCATCTGTGCGGCATGATCAAGGAGTGCGATAATTTCATCATCACCATGGGCAAAAACGGATGTTGGGCAGGCTATCGCGCCAAGCCAGGAGCTCGTGCCTTGTCGGGCGATATGTTACCGGCGTTTTCGTCGCGGGGGCTGGATACGATGGGAGCCGGTGATGCGTTCCTTGCGGTGGCAGCGCCATTGCTTGCGACTGGCCTGGAGGTGGAAGCGGCTGCGTTTGCGGGTTCAGTGGCTGGTGCTATCAAGACGACGATAGTGGGCCATCGGCGCAATGTGCGCCGTGGTGAATTGATCCAGACCATTGAGGCCTTGCTGGCATGAAAGGGCCGTGGATCGAAACCTTTGTCGAGGCTTTGGTCAGCGCACGGACTGATCAGCAAGAAGACTTTGCTGCGGTTGTGGATCTGCTCAAGGTCAGAAAACTGATGAATGGGCAGTTGCATTTCATCGGCAATGGCGGCAGCGCGGCCATCGCTTCGCATATGGCAATCGACTTCCTCAACAAGGCCGATTTTGCAACGCGATGCTACAACGATGCGGCGGCCCTGACCTGTCTGTCGAACGACTATGGCTATAAGGACGTCTTCTTCAGGCAATTGAAGTTTGCGCCCAGCGATGTGCTATTTGCCATTTCTTCGTCCGGGGAAAGCGAAAACATCGTTTGCTGCGCCAAGGAGGCGGCACTTCTTGGCAAGGTCGTGACATTGAGCGGCTTTCGTTTTGATAACCAGTTGCGCCAATGCGGCGCTTATAATTTCTGGGTGCCGTCATCGAACTATGGCATTGTTGAGACTGTGCATTTAGGTTTGCTGCACGCGCTATTGGAGGCGGTACAGTGACTGAGCGGATGACGGCACGGGACTTGCTTAGCTTTGAGGAGGAGATCGAGCAGCTGTTCGCTGCTGGCGCCATCAAAGCACCCGTGCATCTGGCCGGCGGTAATGAGGCCGAACTGATCAGGATCTTTGAGAATATCAAGAGCTATGACTGGGTGCTGTGTACATGGCGGGCGCATTATCATTGTCTGTTGCGTGGTGTGCCGCCAAAGAAAGTAAAGGAAGCCATTATTAATGGGCGATCTATCGCGCTTTGTTTTCCTGACTATCGTGTGCTTTCTAGTGCTTTGGTTGGTGGCATCGCTCCTATTGCAACTGGCCTTGCTTGGGCAATTAAAGCACGTCGAGGTCGAGAAACCGTCCACTGCTTTCTTGGCGATATGGCAGCACGAACGGGCATGTATCATGAGTGCCGACAGTATTGTGAAGGCCACGACTTGCCGGTTCATTGGATCATCGAGGACAACGGTTTATCGGTAACCACCGACACCAGGGCCGCGTGGGGCAAAACCATGCTCAAGACCACACCGGAGATAACCAAGTATGACTACAAGCTTAGCCGTCCCCACGTAGGGATAGGTCGCTTTGTGGTGTTCTAATGGACGCTAAAGCCGCAGCTTATTTTGCTGGAATTATCGATGGCGAAGGCACCATCTGCATAATGAAGCATCGTCCGAAATTGGCTTCTGGCGAGAAAAGCGTTGGCTATCTGGCTTACTTGAAAGTCTGTAATACGGATTATCGTTTAGTCGCGTGGTGTAGAGAAACTACCGGTGTTGGCTGCATTTATTCCGAAAAACGCAAGAAACCGAATTGTCGTCAGGTTTATACTTGGCATATTTCCTCTGCTAGGTTTTATGCGCTTTTGAAGGAGGTTTACCCATACCTTGTCATTAAGAAGGAACAGGCGGATCTGATCTTTCTATTCGCTGAGACTTATAGGATGAAGTGGAGACATGCGCAGGGAACGCCAGCGCCTATTTTGGCAACCCGTGAACGATGTTTCGAGCAGATGAAGCACTTGCATAGGTATGTGGAACATGGACCTCCAATTCGACGAAAAGATCTCCAGCCAGAACTCGTCTTTTAGCTATTTCGGCGCGCTGGTTGAGGCGATGCACTTATGCGCTGAAGAAGGCGCGATCTTCATTGGCCAGGGTGTCGGACTGAATGGCGGCACGACTATGAGCCAGACATTGTCGGGAATACCGGCTGCGGCACGCCTGGAGTTTCCGGTAGCGGAAGACTTTCAAATGGGCTTTTGCATTGGGCTTAGCCTTGAGGGTGTATTGCCGATCGCGATCTATCCAAGGTGGAACTTTCTGTTACTGGCGGCCAACCAATTGATCAACCATTTGGATCGGATACCGCTTTACTCGAGCTATCAGCCGAAGGTTATCATCCGGACAGCTATCCCGTCGTCAGTGCCGTTTGATCCTGGCCCGCAGCATAATGATGACTTCACGCAGCCATTTTCCGAGATGTTGCGAACGGTTCAGGTGGTGCGCTTGAAGGAGTCCGAGCAGATTATCCCAGCCTATAAGGTAGCACTGGCGTCGCCGGTATCGACGCTGCTCGTGGAATATACGGAAAATTATAAGAATGAACGGGCGAAAGCTTAGTGACCATTTCCATGTTATCGTTCGTTTCGGCGCCGGCATTCCGGCCTCGACGCAGGGCGAAGTGATGCTCGACATGGAGAAGAACTTGCGATCGCGCGGTCTGCCGGCGGAAGTATTCAAGGAAACGGTGGGGGATGACAGCAAGTTGCGTCGGGCGATGACGTCGCAACAACGGGACCGCTTATGAGCGATATGGACATCTATGAGTATATTCTCGATGCGAGCAAGATCGGTTGGTGGAAGGACCGTGTCCAGGCATGGCAGCGCGGCGAGCGGATCGCGCCAATCACCATGGACGTTGCTTGGACCCGAAAGTGCCAAGCTGCTTGCACTTTCTGCTTCGCCCAAATGCAGGCCAGTGAAGGCGGCGAGATCACCGAAAAGATCGCCTTGGATTATCTTGATGACGCAGCAGAGATCGGTGTCAAAGGCATCTCTCTTATCTCGGACGGCGAAAGCACGCTCGTACCTTATTACGCTAAGAGTATCGAGCATGCGGCTAAGTTGGGCATCAAAATTGGGGTTGGTTCCAACGGTATTGCTCTTACCAAGCCGGTCTTGGAACGCATCCTGCCGCACATCAGTTATCTACGGTTCAATTTTTCCGCAGGCGAGCGAAAACGTTACGCTGAGATCATGGGAGTAAAGCAGATCTTTTTCGACCGGGTAGTACAGAACATTCGCGATGCGATGACCATTGTCCGACGTGACAAACTCCCAGTAACGGTAAACATGCAAATGGTCACCATGCCGAACATGGCGGACCAGATCATACCGCTGTGTCGTTTGGGTCAGGAGTTGCGGCCGCATTACGTGATCTTCAAGCATTGTAGCGATAACGATGAAGGCTTCCTAGGCTTGGACTACAAGCAATATGACAAGCTGTATTACACGTTCAAGCAAGCCGAAGCGATGGGTGACAAGGATCTGCGCATCATCGTCAAGTGGGCGCGGCTCGAGGATGAAGGTAAGCGGCACTATGGCAAGTGCTTCGGCCCTCCCTTTCAGCTCCAGATCAGCGGCAATGGTTTGGTCAGCACCTGCGGCTTTCACTTCAATAGCAAGTTTAGGAAATTTCACATGGGCTGGATCGCTGGTGCAGAGCAAAAGCGGTTCAAGGAGATATGGGAAAGTGATCGATACTGGGATGTCGTTCGGTATCTAGCGTCGGATGAGTTCGATCCGCGGGAAAGATGCGGAACCCAGTGCTTGCAGACGCACACGAACCAATGGCTCTGGGACTATACGCAGGGCAAGGTCGACTTTCCGCAAACATCGGCGCCGCCGCATCTTGAGTTCCTGTAATGCCGCTGTCGCGGAAAGATAAGCATTTTTGGTATCCCGTACCGGTTATCACCGAATGGTTGGCAAGCCATGTCATTCCGGCGAACGCCTTTGTCGTGGATGTTGGTTGCGGCCATAACCCATTTCCCCGTGCTGATGTTGGGATCGATCAGCGCGATCGATCTTTATTGGAAATAATCTGGAAGCAGATCGGGATAGAACCGAAGCTTGAGGTTCTGCAATGGGATGTTACCGAAAGGCCATTGCCTTACGGCCATAAGGACGTGGACTTTGTCTATTGTCGGCACATGCTGGAGGATATGGGCGACCCGTTTCCGCTTATTGCCGAACTACAGCGGGTCGGTAAGGCGGGCTACATTGAAACCCCATCGCCTCTAGTGGAGCTGGTGCGGGGCGCTGATGGGGTTGGCGGCTGCGAGATCTATCGTGGCTATTATCATCATCGCTGGTTCATTTGGGTCCATGACGACGTGCTTAACTTTGTCGAAAAGCTTCCGGTTGTTGAGCACTTTAAGTTCGGTGATGAAGACATGCTTGAGGAGGCGGTCAAGCGCGGCCCAGAGCTATGGAATACCTATTTTCTGTGGGACAGTGAGATCAAGTGGAAGCGGCAGCGGGAAAACGTGGACTTTGCCTTTATCGACGGCTATTTGCCATTGTTATGGCGGGCAGCTGAGCAATCCGCTATGTCAACAGATGCTTTTTGCAGGGTGGTCAAGAAGCAGATGGAAGCAGCAGTTTAGGAGGGACCATCCGTGAAGAACGTGTTTATTTTCGTGCCGGCCTTCGGCCAGCAGATCTCTGCCTCGACCTTCATGACCAGCCACAACCTCGTTCAGACGCTGGCCTCCAGGTCCATCGGTGGTTCGGTGTCGACGCTGTCATTCCCCGATATTGCCGAGTTGCGATCGATGGCGATGACGATCTGGTATGACACGCTGAAGAACTTTGACTACATGCTATTCATCGATGCCGATATGGCATTTCCGCCTGAAATGGTTCTGGACATGCTGCACCTGGACGAACCGATCGTCGGGACGATCTATCCGCAGCGCAAGATACCTTTGTCATGGGCCGGGTCTGGCGAGGGCGGCACGCATACCGAGCGGCGCGCCAATTTCATGCGATGCGAAGGGGTCGGCATGGGTTGCACGCTGATCCGGCGCGACGTGCCGGAAAAATTCGAAAAGGAAATGCCCGAGCTGGTCGATACACGGCTAAAGCTTCATCCCGCGGCCGATATGCTGCAGAAGGCCGGCTGTACCCGCATGATCAGAGCTTTTGAAAAGCTGGACCTGCCGGAACGTGGCGTGGTGTCGGAGGATCTGTCGTTCTGTCTGCGCTGGAACAGGATGGGCGGCAAGGTATGGGCGGCGATCGGCTATCGCATTAGCCATGTCGGGCCCTATGACTATTCCGGTTGCTATCTGGAGTGGGCGGAAGAGCAGACGAAACTGCGCGATGCCGCCGCGGCGCAGGCTGCGGCGCAGACAGTGCTGCCGCCCAGCATCGCCGCCACAACCAATATGCAGTTCAGCAAGGAAAAAGTCGTTCAGTTTAAAAAGCGTGGCCGACGGCGGAAAAATGGACCGACAGTTCCGGTTGAGGCGCCGGCAATTTGACATTGATCTAAAATTTCCGTTTAATGTGGCAATTGCGGCACCGGGCCGGTGCCGTTCACCCATTCATCGCCAAGGCAGGGTTTGTCGGGCGGGGATAGCAACCCGTTCGGAGTCGCGCTGTGGCGAATACCCAGGCACAATACGGCTTTAAGCACGTCGGTTTCTTGCCCGGCGGGGCGCCCGACTATCAGCTTCAGAGTTTTACGATCGCGTCATCCTATGCGACGGCCATAGGCTTCGGCGATCCGGTTACTTTCACCAGCTCGCCTGCCGGCACGATCATCCAGGCCACCAACACGTTGGCGACCACGCAGCCTATTGTCGGCATTTTCCAAGGCTGCAACTTCATCCCGACGACCGGCGGCGCGCCGGTCTCGTCACCGTTCTGGCCGAGCGCTGGCGCTGCGCAGAATGCGACCGCTTACGTGATCAGTGCGCCGAACGCACTGTTCCAAGCGGCCTGCTTCTCCACTGCGATCGGCACGGCTGATATCGGCAAGAACGTCAACTTCACGGGTGGCGTGCCGAACACGACAGGCGGCGGTTTCTCCATTGCCACGCTCGATCAAGCAACGCTCACATCCGGCATGGGTACGACCTCGTCGTTCCTGCCGTTCAAAGTATTCCAGCTCTATCAGGGGATCGGGAACGGTTCAGACCCGACGACTAACTACAACTGGGTCATTGTGTCGTTCAACTTCCAACTGAACCGCACGATCACCCACGGCTAAGGAACGGGAGAGATAGATGCCTATTGCATTAGCTAATATCCGTTCCGAACTTCTGCCGGGTTTGTTCGATGTCAGAGGTTCGTATGACATGATCCCGCGCCAGTGGGACAAAGTCTTTACGACCCGCAGATCAAACCTTGCCGTCGAACGCTCGACGCAGATGGCGTTCACCGCGCTGCCTTATTTGAAAGATGAAGGTGCAGCGACGCAGTTCGATAACAACGCAGGCGAGCGCTTCACTTGGGCGTTCGTCCATCTCGAGGTGGCTTTGGGATATGCCATCACAAGAAAAGCCATCGATGACAACATCTACAAAGCGCAGTTCAACCCCACGAATTTGAAACTTCAAGAAGCGTTCGCACAGTTCAAAGAGATCCAGGCTGCGAATATCTTGAACCTTGGCACGACTTATCAGTCGTCCATCGTTGGTGATGGCGTGGCATTGTTTGCGACCAACCATCCATATGACGGCGGCACTTGGGCGAACACCTCGACGGTGCCGAAGAGCCTCAACGAAAGCACGCTTCTTGCTGATATGACGAACGTTCGTGTTCAATTTGTCAATGAACGCGGGCTTCGTATCTTGTCCCGCGCGCGGCGTTTGATCGTGCCGCCGAACCTTGAGCCGATCGCCATCCGGCTCACCAAGACGGAGCTGCGGCCAGGAACGGCTGACAACGATGTCAATGCGATCTTGACATTGTCAGGAGGACTGCCGGAAGGCTTCATCGTTCTCGATTTTCTCACCTCAAACTTTGCGTGGTTCTTGACGACAAATATCGAAGGCCTCATCCACATGCTGCGGGTGCCGTACGAGAGCGATATGTGGGTCGATAACGTGACGGATAACCTCTTAGTTAAGGCCTATGAGAGGTATAGTTTCGGCTACAATGATCCACGCGCAGCATGGGGCGAGTTCCCGACCAGCTAGTCTTCGGAGCAAACAATGGCTGAGACAATTTTCCGGGGACCGGGCGTTGTTTTAGGTTCCCTCCTTGATGGTCGTGTCGAAGCTTTTGATGGCCCGTCGATCGGCTATCAGGGCGATCTGATCGCGAACCCGATCTTCAATCCGCAGCCGAAGGATGGCCTGTCTCCTGGCCGTGTGCACGGCTGGTACAATGCTTTCTACAGCGTCAGTGTTGACGCCATCCCATCTGCTTCGAGTTCAACTACTATCGCCGCCGCGCAGGCACCTTCGACCACTGTTGGCGTAGGTCTGAACTTGGTCACGGCAGTCGCTGGTACTGCGGCTGGTGTTCAAGTCTATTCGCCCGGCATTCCGATCCAGCCGCTGAATGCATCGGCCATCGTTACGTGTGGTGCTATCGACTTCGGGTTTACCACCGGCACAACGACGGCAAATAGCTCGACCGTCGCAGTCGCGGACAATAGATATTTTACGCTTGGACAATGGTTGTGCATTCCTGGCGCTGGCGGCGGCACCAACGTGCCATTGTTCTGTCAGGTGACGGCTTTCGGTACTGCATCGCCGGCCAATGCGACGACATTGCAGGTTGCGCCTGTGCCGCAGACAACAGCCAGCAATGTTCCTATTGGCCAAGGCAACCTGTACAGCCAGTTCATCCCTTATGCCACGCAGTTTGGCCCTAGCACGACAGCGGCGAATGCGGCCGAGCCATATCGGCTCTGCGGCCTGGGCGCGGCCATGGACCCGTGGGCCGGTGTTGCGCGCAATGTTCAGGTCGTATCTGCCTCCGGTCAGACGACGCAGTTGCTGGTGACCGGTTACGACATTTATAACCAGTTGATGACTGAAAGACTGACTTGCACATCTGCCGGAACGACTTTCGGCCAGAAGGCATGGAAATATATCCAAAGCATCACGACGCTGGTGGCCGGGACAACCGGTACCATGGGCAACGTCTCTGTGGGCGTCGGCAATTATATCGGCATGAACTTGCGGTCTGACCGCTGGGAATTTGCTGATATCTTCTATACTGGCGGCTTTGCCATCAACAATACTGGGTGGACAGCTGCGGTCACTACACCGGCAACTGCCACGTCAGGTGATGTCCGTGGCATCATCAACGCTTCGACCATCCTGGTTGGATCAGCGTCTGGTTCGGCTGCTGCTGGCGGTGCGTTTAATGGTTCAGCGCGCATTACTATTTTCCAGAACGTGCAACTGCAAAATGCGATCTTCGGAACGCCGTTGAACTATACGTCGCTGATCGGTGTGGCGCAGAGCATAGGGACTTAGGAGGACCGACATGAAAGGTCATAAAGGTCGTCACCATCGCAAGCATGGCGGTCGTGAAGATGGTAAGCGCGAACTGATGGTAGCATCTGGCAACCCGGATGTGGTCAAGGAAGCCGAAGGCAAGGAAGAATACGCGAAGGACGGCCTCAGGAAAGGCGGTCGCGCGCATCACAAGAAACATCACAGGAAAGACGGTGGTGCGATCATTCATCGCATGACCGGCGGCAATGTGCGGCCACGGCTCGATCGGCCTGGACGCAAGAAAGGCGGCCGTGTCGGCTCTGATCATGCACCGCTCACGAGCGCTCACCACACTCATGCCTCCGAAACTGAACCTAGGGAGGAAGGTGGAGACTAATGGCGAAGCTGACGGCAGCTAAGCGCAAAGCCTTGCCAGCTTCGACATTCGCGGGGCCGGATCGTTCCTATCCCATACCGGATGCAAGTCACGCCAGGAACGCACTGGCTCGAGCTTCGCAACACGCGGGACCGGCATTGAAGGCGAAGATCCGCGCCAAGGTGCATCGCAAGTTTCCCGGCATCGCGATGGCGCATAAGATGACTGGCGGCGCAGTCCGACATAGAATGGATAAAGCGCCACGACGATAGAGAGGCGCTATGTCGCTGCCAAATGTAACGACCTACTCCATCATTGCAGGCAATGCGAACTTGCTGGCGAGTGTCGGCGCGATCGGTCCTGCCAGTTTTACGCTTGCTACCACTACATTGGATGCCGGCCGCCGCGTATTGATCACGGCGATCGGCAACGAAAGCGCAAATACATTCGTTATTTCTGGACTAAACGCGGCCGGTTTTCCGATCGCCGAAAGCATCGCAGGGCCGAACGCGACAACGACGCAGACCAATTTGGACTTCAAAGTTGTGACGTCGATCCGCAATTTGGCGGCGAACGCGAATACGGTTTCCTTTGGGACGTACTCAACCGGCTCAACGCTGTGGAACATAATGAACTGGCACGTTTCGCCGGTTAACATCGAAGTGTCTGGCGTTCAGGTCGGGACCCAAGGGGTAACGTGGACGGTCCAGTACACTTATGACGACCCGAACAATCTCCCTGCGGGCGTGCAGTTTCCACAGCCGTTCAACCATCCGACGCTGGTCAATCAGACTGGATCGCTGGATGGACCGATCAATGATCCGATTACTGCAGTACGTCTTTACATGTCAGGCGGCACCGGCACAGTGCGCTTTACTGTCATCCAGGCGGGGATCGGCAGTCCATGAAAAATATCGTCTATGCTGGGCTGTTACCGTTGGCGAGCTTCGCCTGTGTCAGTTTGGCGGATGCGCAACCGACAGGCACAAACTCGCCTCCTGGCGGCGCGATCCTTTCTCCTGGTACGGTTTCTCAATTGCCGACTTGCAACGCTGGTGCCACCGGTACACGCGGGTTCGTCAGCGATAATGCTACTGCTACGACTTGGCTTGGCGCAGTGACTGCTGGTGGCACGTCGGCAGGACCGGTTATTTGCAATGGCGTATCTTGGCGACAGGACTGAACATGGTTGATCCAACTGGCGCACAGGGAGCAAGACCGGCAGGCGGCGGCGATGATGACTTCACCGCGGTTGCTCGTGGCGGCGACAATTTCCTGGCTCGCATGCGTGCGCTGGTCGATCTGCGCGACCAGCAAGAAGCCGCATACAAGCAACTGAGCCTTGGCAAGGAAGCTGCTACGGCATTAAAGCAAGCACAGGACAGGCGCGAAGAGGCTGAGCGGGATAGTCAAGAAGCCAAGAAGACGCTGGCCGAGGCTCGTGCCAAGGCCAAGCAGATCATCGATGATGCCAACAAGCGTGCGCAGGATACCTCGCGGTCTGCCCTGGAGGCCAAGCAAAAGACCGAAGCGGAGGCGCAAGAGATCCGCACGCAGGCCGACGACTATGTCAGGAAAGCGCGCGGCGATATCGATGCTACCATTGCCGACCTCAATAACCGTACCCGTGATGCGCGAGCGGCTGAGCGCAAGGCGGAAGAGGAAGCGGGACGGTCGCGGACCATGGCGCAGCGTGCAGGCCAAGCGGCTGCGGAGGCCGATGCCAAGGCTAAGGCCTTTGAGGCAAAGATCGATCGGTTACGTGCCGTCATCGATGAACTGAAGTAGCGGGGAGGCCAAGCATGGCCGACCCTGGCGGCAGAAACTCCCCTCCCGAAGGCGGCGCTTTCTCGCAGTCCATGCCTCCTGGCGGCGTGGCAGTCGGTGGCATCGATGCCTCCAGCAATTTGCAGCCGCTGCATATCGATGCTTCCGGCAACCTTCTCGTTGCGGCGTCGGTCACCGCAGTAGCCTCGTTCAGCACGACCGCCCAGGCAGCGACCACGCAAACGGCTGTAACCGGCGCTGTCGTTTGGCTCGCCCCGACGCAGACCTTGAACGTATCGCTTGGTGGCTCGACGGCCGTTGCCACGACGACGCAAACGGCGGCTACGGGTGCGCTGGTATGGCTCGCGCCGACCCAGACGGTCGGTCAGGTTTCCACTGTCGGTACCGTTCTTGGCACCGTCAATGTGAACGTCGTTGCCGGTGGCGGTGGCGGTTCGTCCTATACCAGCCAGTCTTCGCTAACCACGGGACAGGGCGTTTGGTTGGCTCCAACCCAGACCATGGCCCAGGTGTCCACTATTGGCACCGTTCTGGGCACGGTTCAGATCAGTGGCTCCGTTATCGTTTCTGGTGGCGGCAACATAACAACCACGCAATCCAGCCTAACGACCGGTCAGGCTGTGTGGCTCGCACCGAGCCAAACCATGGCGGTTGTCTCCACGATTGCGACGTTGCTGGGCACAGTGCAGATCAGCGGTTCGGTCATTGTTTCCGGGGGTGGAAACATAACCACTACCCAGTCGAGCCTGACCACGGGTCAAGCCGTTTGGTTGGCTCCGACGCAGTCAATGGCTGTTGTGTCTACGGTTGTGACATTGCTGGGAACTGTTGCTGTTTCCATTGCGCCATCTGCATTGGTATCGGGCACCGTATCTTTGGTTACGGTGTCAAGTGTCGGGACTGTGATTACGCTTCTCGGCACCGTCAATATCAGCGGCACTGTGGTTGCTTCCGGCGCTGTCATTACGACTACGCAGTCGTCGCTGACGACAGGACAAGCTGTCTGGTTGGCTCCTACTCAAACTCTTGCTGTCGTTTCTACTATTGCGACCATTCTTGGCACTGCCGTTTTTTCTGTTGTGCCTGGGTTCTCCGTTTCTGCCGTTGCAACTGTCGCGACTATCGTCACTTTGCTTTCGACCGTTCAGGTCAACGTGGTCGCGGGTGGGGCCGCTCCTGGTACTACGGCAACAACGCAAACGTCACTGACTGCGCAAGTTGTATGGCTGGCCCCAACGCAGACAATGACGGTGCAATTATCTGGTCTAGCCAGTGCGGCCTCGACGCAGAGTTCAGTCACAAGCGGCTTAGCGGTCTGGCTTGCTCCGACCCAGACGATGGCTCTGGTTTCGACGGTCGCTACTATCGTTACTGTTCTGAGCACTGTTCAAGTAAACGTAGTGGCCGGCGGTGCAGCTCCTGGCACTACGTTTACGGGCCAGACATCTAATACCGCTCAGTTAGTCTGGCTGGCGCAGACACAAACTCTGTCCTTGGTTTCTACCGTTGCAACGATTGTTACGGTTTTGTCCACCGTTCAGGTTAACGTGGTGGCCGGTGGTGCAGCTCCCGGTACAACGTTCACTGGTCAGACCTCTAATACAGCACAATTGGTTTGGCTTGCTCAGACGCAAACTCTGTCTTTAGTTTCTACTGTTGCTACGATCGTTACAGTTTTATCCACGGTCCAGGTTAATGTCGTTGCTGGTGGGGCTGCACCCGGCACGACCTTTACCGGCCAGACCTCTAATACCGCGCAACTTGTTTGGTTGGCTCAGACCCAGACGTTATCGCTGGTTTCTACTATTGTTACGGTGCTTGGCACGGTGGCTGTAAGCCAAGTGGCCGCCGTATCATTAAGTGGTCTTGGTGCCACGGTTACGCAGTCTTCATTGACGACTGGTCTACCGGTCATCCTCGTTCCAACACAGACCATGGCCTTGGTGTCCACGGTTGCAACCATCGTGACTGTGCTGAGCACCGTGCAGGTCAACGTCGTTGCCGGTGGCGCTGCCCCAGGCACGACTTTCACCGGTCAGACTTCCAACACCGCGCAGTTGGTATGGTTAGCACAGACCCAGACATTGTCACTGGTGTCCACCGTTGCGACCATTGTGACGGTGTTGAGCACCGTGCAGGTTAACGTGGTCGCTGGCGGTGCCGCGCCAGGGACTACGTTTACGGGTCAAACATCGAACACTGCGCAGCTCGTTTGGCTTGCTCAGACGCAAACCTTATCGTTGATTAGCACTATCGTTACGGTGCTTGGTACCGTCAACGTCAGTCCCCAAGGCGTTGGTCTGGTTTCGATCTCGAGTCTGCCGAATACCATAACCCAGTCTTCATTGAGCACTGGTCTGCCTGTCATCTTGGTGCAGACGCAGACGATGGCGTTGGTTTCGACGGTCGCAACTATCGTAACTGTTCTCAGCACTGTTCAAGTGAACGTTGTCGCTGGCGGTGCCGCGCCAGGAACCACATTTACCGGCCAGACTTCCAATACGGCCCAGCTCGTTTGGTTGGCCCAGACGCAGACATTGTCTCTGGTTTCAACCATCGTAACGATCCTAGGAACGCAAGTTGTTACGGTTGTGCCGGGGGTGTCGGTGTTGGCGTCGATCAGCGGAGTTACGCCAACAATAACGCAGTCTTCACTTTCAACTGCATTGCCGGTGATTTTGGCTCAGACCCAGACGATGGCACTGGTGTCAACAGTTGCCACGATCGTCACCGTTCTGTCCACGGTTCAGGTTAACGTCGTAGCGGGCGGGGCTGCGCCCGGCACGACTTTTACTGGGCAAACTTCCAACACAGCACAGCTCGTCTGGTTAGCGCAGACCCAGACGTTGTCGCTGGTTTCTACCGTTGTCACAGTCCTCGGTACCGTTGCGGTCAGTCAGGTTGCGGCAGTTTCATTAAGTGCGCTTGGCGGCACTGTTACCCAGTCATCGCTGACAACCGGTCTGCCCGTCATTCTCGTTGGGACTCAGACCATGGCGTTGGTTTCGACCGTCGCCACCATCGTCACGATATTGAGCACGGTTCAAGTTAACGTGGTGGCTGGTGGGGCTGCGCCTGGGACTACCTTCACTGGACAGACATCGAACACTGCGCAGCTAGTTTGGCTCGCGCAGACTCAGACGCTGTCACTGATCTCTACCGTTGTTACCGTCCTTGGCACCGTTGCCGTCAGTCAGGTCGCGGCTGTCTCGTTGAGTGCATTGGGCGCCACTGTGACGCAATCGTCCCTGACGACCGGCTTACCTATCATCCTGGTACCGACGCAGACTATGGCTCTGGTCTCGACGGTCGCCACTATCGTCACAGTGCTGTCTACTGTTCAGGTCAATGTCGTAGCCGGCGGTGCGGCACCAGGAACTACTTTCACAGGACAGACGTCCAATACAGCGCAGTTGGTATGGTTGGCGCAAACGCAAACGCTGTCACTTGTTTCGACTGTTGCAACGATCGTCACGGTTCTCAGCACTGTGCAAGTTAACGTGGTCGCGGGCGGCGCAGCACCTGGAACGACGTTTACCGGGCAGACCTCTAATACGGCTCAGCTTGTGTGGCTGGCGCAGACACAAACGTTATCGCTGATTTCCACCATTGTGACGATCTTGGGAACGCAAATTGTCAGCGTCGTTCCTGGCGTGTCGATCACGGGTTCAGTCAACGTTGTCAGCACTGTTACGGTTACTAATCCGGCACTGGCTGTAACAACGACCCAGTCGTCACTAACCACCGGCATGCCGGTATGGCTCGCTCCGACACAGACTATGACGGTGACGGTGGGGAACGTGGTGTCCGTGACTGGGACATCGTTGAATGTTGTCGTTAGCGGCATAGTCTCCGTCACTGGCACGTCACTCAATGTTGTAGTGTCTGGTTTAGTTTCGGTAACGGGCACATCGCTGAACGTTGTGGTATCTGGTGTTGTTTCGATCTCGACCTGGGCCGGTGTTGCGGTCACTACAACTCAGTCAAGCTTGACATCGGGTCTGGCTGTTTGGTTGGCGCCGGGCCAGACACTGGCATCCATCGGTACTGTTGCGACGGTCGCCAGTGTTCTGACCATTGTTACTATTCTTGGCACCCAGACAGTTGCCATAGGGACTGGTTCTGTAACCATAGCTGGGCCGGTTTCGATCAGCGGCATCACACCGACAAGTGCCATGAGTGGCTTTACGTCCACTCTAGCGCTGCCGGTTCTGGTTATGGGTGGAACGACTGCGCAAGCTGCCGGTAGTACTGGGCAACTTAATTGGCTTGCAGCAAGTCAGACGTTGGCCAGTGTAGGTACTCTTGGGACGGTTTCTACTATCGTTACCGTTCTGACCGTCGTAACGATCTTGGGTACGCAAGTCGTCACGGCTGCGTTCCTATCGTTTACGACAGCGAGTTCTGGAACCCAATTTACTGCCACGCAAACTGGTCTTGCTGTTGTTGCTGCAGTGGCAGGCATTACCATAACAACGACAGCGTCTGGCTTGAGCGGCATCAGCGGCTTGCCGGTCTGGGTCGGCAATACGATCTCGGTGTCAGTGTCGGTGTCAGTGTCGGCCTCAGTCGGCGGCACTACGGTCACAACGCAAACGTCATTGACTGCACAGCTTGTTTGGCTGGCGCCGACGCAGACCATCATCGCTAGCTTGTCTGGCGTGTTCACTACGACCCAGACCGCAGCAACTGGGCAGTTGGTGTGGCTCGCGCCAACCCAGACGGTCGGCACCGTGTCGACATTATTAGGCACAGTTCTGGTCAGCCTGCCCGGTGGTACGATCACTGTCGGCCAGTCTACGCAGGTGCGTGTGATCGTCGTGGCGAGTATTGCGTTGGCGGCTGCGGCCTCGTCGTCGGCTGGACCGATCCCGTTTACGATCTTTGTCGGCACGACGGCTGCGACGGTGACCAGCGCATGGAGCATCCCAGCCACCAACTTCCGGCTCAACTTCGTCAACATCCTGATGACGGGCGCTGGAGCAACATCACCTACAGTCGGCTATTTCCAGGTTGCCCATTCCAGCGCCGGCACGACTGGTACTGCGACTTCGCCAACGATCTTGTCGACTAAGCCGCAGCTCTGTGTGATTCCTGTCGGAGTATCCGCCGCCGCCGCCAGCTTCGGCGTCCAGAACGCAATGCTGGACGTGGTCGGCGGGCTGACGCAAACCATCATGTTGTGGTTTAATTACCCTGGTACGACCAATACATCGGCAACGGCGCTGTTGACCTTGCTGGGATACTTGTTCTAAGGAGCGAAAATGGCTGGAGGTCCGATCTTTCCCTCTTCGATGTATTTCGGCGGCGCGTCTGGCAATTTGTCGCCGACATTCTATAGCAGCAGCACCGGCACTGCATCACAAAGCGTTATAGAAGGCATCGGCGTGATTGCCAGCTTGGCCGCAGAAGCGGCTATACCGTTGCAGTTCAACCTGCCGGAAGCCATCCCTTCGGGAACACTGAAAGCGCGAATACTGGCGTGGTCGAACGCTTCGTCAGGAACGGCAGTATTGACGTTGTCGGATGGTCAGACTGCAGTTGGTTCCAACATCGGTTCGACGGTGCTGACGGCCGAGACACAATATTCCACGGCATGGACGGCCGTGGATAATATCGTAGAAACTAAGATCACACTCAGCACGACACCAACCGCCAACAATATTCTGACCGTGTTGGCTACGTTCAACCACACCAGTTGGACATTGGCCCAGACTAGCGTTTGGCAAATTAGCCTAGTTTGGGAGTAACCAGATGTATTTCCGCTATTGTCGCGGTGTCTTTGCTATTTGGTACTTTCAAGCTTCTGGCCTTACGGGAAGATAAGCTATGGCCTCAGTAGTCTTCACTCCGCAGCAGATCAGGCAGATCGCGACCTTTTTTGCGCAAAAGCAATTTGTAGAAGTAAATGCCGCTGCGGTGGCCGGCGTCGATCAATTGCAAAATGCGGTATCCACACTTTCAACTTCAGTGTCGGTTGGTAATGGCACGGTTTCTTATAACATTAGTTGGTCGCCGCCACTGACATTTACCCTGACCACGGCCCAACAAGCGGCGCTTCTTGGCTACATCATGCAGATGGCAATGGGAGTGCCGTTGGTCTGATGGCGCGCACTTTCGTCTTCGCCAGTACTCAGTATTTATCAAACAGTAACACCGGCTCGCTGATAGGAAATGGTGGCGACACAAGCGTTTCGATATGGGCTTATCCAACCGCGACAGACGGCAACTTTTATATGGCTACATCGTTGCGGACCAGCGGCGGTGGTACTGTGTATTATTATATTTCCAATCACAATGCGACTTGGTTATTGGCCATGAATAATGGTGGTACTGGCAGTCTTAATTTTGGTCCAGCCAGCGTCACAACTAATGCTTGGACTCATCTTGGCTTTGCATTTAACGCCAGTACATCGGTTGGCTATAAGAATGGCGTCCAAGCTGACTCAAGAACGCCGTCAGCCAATCCGTCCATCTCCACCCCTATTTTTTATATTGGCTATGATGGTACAGCCGCGACTTGGGCGGGGCGGCTTGCTGATTGTGCGACTTGGAACGTGCTCTTGACGGCCAGCGAATTTGCAGCATTGGCAAACGGTGCACGGCCAGGACAGATCAGGCCGAAGAGTTTGACTGGCTGGTGGCCGGTGGACGGTTTGGAATCGCCTGAACCGGATCTATCAGGTAATGCCAATAATGCATCTCTCACTAATGCGCCAACGATAGGTTTTGGGCCGCTGATGGGATTATTTACGCCGCGCTGGCCGATGGTAACTCCATCTGTGACCCTACAAGGACCGGGCTGGCCAACGCCTATCCAGGTGCAAATACAAATGGCATTGAGTATTGTGCATTGAGAGGCAAGGATCATGCAGCAATATATGCTTGTCCCGCCGCAAGGTTCGGAACCGGCGGATGAATGGGTGAAGCTGGGCGTCGAAGCGCATATGCGCAGCGATACCGCAACTGCTGACCGGCATTATCGACAAGCTTTACGCATTGATCCTCGTCATGTGATCGCTACGCACAACCATGCCATTTTATTTGCCAGCCAGGGCAATTTGAACGAAGCGCTTCTGACCATGGAGCGCGCCATGATCTTTGATGATAGCTATGGCGCGATCTACATGAACTATGCGCTGATGTGCCTTGAGGCTGGCCGTATTGACGATGCCCTGAAGGCGGGCGAGCGGGCAGTCGAGCTTGGCAAGACCGATCCTGGCCCGATCGGCAAAGTGCATCCGCATATCGTTCACGCCATGGTACTGGGCGCAGCCGGCCGCTCGAGCGAGGGCATCGCCCATTACAATGCGGCTCTGGATGAAGACCCGAAGAATACCCAGGCCGCGACTAATGCCTGCTTTGCACAGACCTTATCGTTTTGTGTGCCCAAGGAATTGTTCGAGCAGCGTCAGCGCTTTATCACGGCGGCCAAATACGAAGGCACGTTCCGCAAGGCGAAGATCAACCGCGAATGGCCGCGGCCGCTTCGGGTTGGCTATGTCGGCGGCGACTTCAAGCAGCATTCGGCGGCGATGATCTTTTCGCATGTGCTGTATCACCACGACAAGGACAAGGTGGCGTCATACCTGTACTCGACGCTGCCGGTTAATGCGGAACAGGATATTTACACCAAGAAGTTCCAGAAAGTTGCCAATGGAACGTGGCGCGACATCCAGGGCAAGACAGATGACGAGGCCGCCGATCTGATCAGGGAAGATAAGATCGATATTCTGGTCGATCTGGCCGCGCATACTGCCGGCAACCGGCTGGCGATCTTTCTGAGAAAGCCGGCTCCGCTCCAGGTCACCGCTTGGGGCTTTGCCCATGGCACCGGGATGAGCGAGATCGACTATTTCTTTGCTGATCCGATCTCGGTTCCGAAGGATGAGCGGCAGTTCTATGCCGAGAAGATCTACGATCTGCCGTGCTTGGTGACCTATGAGGCCCCAGACTACAAGTTCAAGGACAGCAATACGCTGCCCTATGCGCTGAATGGCTTTATCACTTTTGGTTCATCAGCACGCTACGAGAAGATCTCCGAAGCTTGCCTGAAGGTTTTCGCCTCGATCCTGCACGAGGTGCCGGATGCGGTCTTAAGGCTCAAGGATAGCGCCTACGTTCGTCCCTATAGCATCCGCCGGGTGCTGGATATCATGCAGGGCTTCGATATTGATCCCAAACGCATCCATTTCCTCATTGGCACCACGCATGAGGAACACATGCAGGCTTACCGCAACAGCGATCTGCAGCTTGATCCTTTCCCTCATTGCGGCGGCATTGTTGCCTTGGAACAGCTCTATATGGGTCTGCCGATCATTACGCTTTACGGTACGCAGCCTAGCGGGCGAAATACCTCGTCTGTCCTCACGGCCATGGGAAGAGCGGAATGGATCGCTAAGACACCGGAAGAGTATGTCGAGAAGGCTGTGGCGCTTGCCAACGACCTGAAGACATTGCGTGAAGCCAGGAAAACTCTGCGCCAGGAGTTTTTGGAGTCTCCAGTGGTTAAGGGCTATACTGACAAGGTCGAAGCGGCATACCAGGAGATCTGGGAACGGGACGTATTAAAGTCGTGATCGTGGGTGGGGTAACTGCGATCAGGCAATGACCTCAAGCGGTACTTACTCGTTTGCGCCATCCAACGGTGAACTGGTCCTCTCGGCCTTCGAGCGGGTGCAGATCCGCGCCCCAGAGATCCGCCAGGAACACATGTTTTCCGCCAGGAGAGAGCTGAACTACATGTTCGCGTCCTGGGCGAACATGACGCCGAACCTGTGGGAAGTAACCCGGACACAGACGACGCTCGTTGCCGGTACGGCGACTTACCCGATCGTGCCGCAGACCATCATGATCTTGGATGCGAGCATCGTATTGAACTTCGGTACGCTCAATGAGAGCCGCCGTTACATTACGCCTATATCCCGCACCGAATATCTGTCATTCGGCAACCAGCAAACGCGAGGCCCGCCTACGGTCTATTGGTTTGACCGTCTGATTTCGCCCACCATTACATTTTGGCCAGTGCCTGATAACGCCGGGCCTTATACGCTGGACTACTTCTATTGCACGCAGATGTTCGACGCTAATCTGCCCAGCGGGGAGACGCCTGACGTTCCCTATCGCTGGCTCGACGCGCTGGTGGCCGGCTTGGCACACCGGCTCAGCCGCGTTTACGCACCGCAAATGGAGCAGATCCGCAAGGCCGACGCGCAGGAGGCATGGCAGCAGGCAGCGGCCCAGGATACCGAGAATGTGCCCTTCATGCTGGCGCCAGGGTTGGCGCAGTATTACAGGCGCTAGGCCATGCGGCCGCATCCACGAAGGGCTAGCGTCAACCCGCGATCGCCGCGCGGCTGGGGAACATGTGACCGCAGCGGCTTCATCACCAACCATGAGAAATTGGCTTGGCAATTTGATTGGCGCGGCGCGCAATTGGTGAACCTGAAGATCCTAGTGGCGCCAGATATGCTGGACAAGCCGCAGCGCCAGCTCGGCACCATCATTCTTCCTCCCGATCCTGAACCGATCCTCAATGCGCGGCCAGAGCCTTACACCATGGAGGAAGGTTCGGCCTTCGCTCTGGTACAGCAGGCAGCGGCGAGTAGTGTCAACCAAGCCCAATGCACGGTGTCGCTACCGCGCAACCCGATGCAGGGCAACTTGGTCGTGCTGGGCGTGGTGTTCAACGGGATCACGCCCAGTTTGGCCGCAAGTGACGCCCGTCCTAATGTCTACACACTGACGCCGGCTGGCATTACCACGGCTATGGGCACTATCGTCAGCGGTGCGGCTGAAGGCACCAGCGGTCTTGGTCTTGGCATGACCGGGCTTGCTGAGACTGGCCTTGCCGGCAGCACTGGCGGCACTGGCGGCGGCAGCGCCTCCGTTGGCGTGTGCGTTTTCTATCTGCCTAATGTGCCGCCGGGCGCGTTGAAGGCGATCACCGTGACGGCGCCGAACACGTTGCTGGCCATGGAGACATTCGTCGCCGAGTTCTCCGGTGCCTCTGTGTTGCCGTTCGATAATGAAGTGTTTGCCAGCGGTCTTGGGGTGCTGGTCAACCAACCGACCATCAAGACAAATTACAGCGATCTGCTGTTTGCTGTTATCCAGGTCGGCGGCTTGTTTTCTGCCGCCAATCCGCCATGGACTGCATTGCCGGCGGCTCTCGGCGATGCCGCCGCATACAGCATTCAGACTGCCGCCGGAAGCCAAGCAGCGAACTTCACCCAGCAGAATTTGGCGACCTGGAACTGCCAGATCGTTGCTTTCAGGAGCTGGTGATGTCCTATAATTACAGCCAATACGTATCTGATCTAGCCGTTCTCCTAGTGGTTCCGTCCAATGATCCGAACTTCATGGCGATCCTGCCGAACATCATCGATGATGCAGAGCAGCGCATCTATCGTGAGCTTAATTTGTTGGGAACGGTGGTGCGGGACACCTCGGCGAACTTGACTCCCAACAACCGGACTTTTGCGCTGCCAATGTCGGCAGGCCGTTTCAATACGGTGACTGGCGTCAATGTCATCACGCCGGTCGGCTCGACTACAACCACCGGAACACGCAATCCACTGCAACCGACATGGCGGGCCATGTTGGACTTTCTTTTTCCGCTCGAGACAGCATCTGGAACATCAGTGCCATCCAAATTTGCCATGATCAGCGACCAGACAATCATCGTCGGGCCGCCGCCCGATGCGTCCTATAACGTCGAGGTCATCGGCACCATCCGGCCAACGCCGCTGTCGGCGTCGAACTCAACGACCTACCTGACGCAATATCTGCCGGATCTGTTCATTGATGCGTCGATGGTGTTCGCCAGCGGCTATCAGCAGAACTTCAGCGCAGCGAGTGATAACCCGCAGCAAGGTCAGCATTGGGAAAGCCAGTATCAGGCGCACATGGCATCGGCCAGTGCTGAAGAAATGCGTCGCAAGTACAACCAGGATGTTGAGGCGCGGGCTAGGCCATGAACTACGTGGACTTCGTATCGCGTTTGGCGGAAGGCTTGAGCATCAGACAGACCGATGCCGACTTTATCACTTTGGTGCCGGCGACGATCGACGCGGCTGAGCAGCGATGCTATCGCGAGCTAGATCTCCTCAACACTATCACCCGTGATGCGACGGCAGCGTTTACGACAGGCACCAGGACTTTCAATTTGCCGTCCACCAATGGCACTTTCGTCGTGCTTGAGAACATCTATGCATTGACGCCTGCCAACCAGACAACTCCGGATGTTGCTACGCGCAACGAGCTGATGCCGACATCGCGTGTCTTTATCAATACGCTCTACCCATCGGCCGCTGGTTCCGCAGTGCCAGTTTATTTTGCGATGACGACGCAGACTTCGATCATCGTCGGACCATGGCCTGATCAACCCTATCAGGTCGAAGTGGTCGGCACGATCCGGCCCTTAGCCCTGTCCTCGACCAATGTAACGACACTACTTAGCGTATATTTCCCCGATCTATTCTTGGCCGGTGCCTTGTCGTTCGCTTGGGGTTTCCAAGGCCAGACTGCAACAACAAACCAGATGGCGACTGCGCAAGCGGCAGCATGGGAGGCCAGCTATAAGATGCTGTATGGGTCGGCCCAGGTCGAAGAAGCACGCAAGAAATTCACGGCAGAAGGGTGGTCATCGCACTCCCCATCGCCGATCGTAACACCGCCGAGAACATGAAATGCCCGAACCGAACACCATCAATGTTGCGCTGATCGTTCCAAATACCGGCGACCTGACCGGGGCTTGGGGTACTGCAGCGCTGAACCCCAATTTCAGCTCTATCGACGGCATGCTCGGCGGCGTGGCGACCATAGCGCTGTCGTCGGCGACTACGATCGCGCTGTCGTTACCTGCCGGTTCGATTACTCCCGGCGCCGGGCCCAACCAGAGCCAGAACTCGCTGATCAAATTGACTGGTACGTTAACGGGCAATTGCGTGCTGACGCTTGGCATGCCGGGCCGCTATGTGTTCCACAACCAATGCACGGTTGGCACGAGCTACGTTCAGGTAACTTCATCTGGTCTTGGCAATGCCTGTGGGTTGCCGCCTGGGCAGAAGGTTACGATCTTCCACGATGGAACAAACATTGACTATGTCGACGCGATGCCGGTCGGCGCTGCGCTCGATCTGCACGGTGTCACATCGGTGCCGGCATGGATCACTGCCTGTACCGTCAAGCCGTACCTGCTCAAAGATGGCACGACTTATAGCACCAGCGTTTATCCGGCATTGGGCGCGCTATTAGGCTCGACATTTGGTGGCAATGGCGCGACGACATTCGGCGTTCCCGATGAACGGGCGCGCATGCGCGTTGCTTATGACACTGGCTCTACCGGCCGCATGACCAGTCCTGTTAGCGGTACGACCATGGGGTCGGCCGGCGGGACTGAAACGCATGCGATCGCCGTTTCCGAACTGCCATCGCATACGCACAACGCCAGTGTCACCGATCCCGGCCACTCGCATTCGTACCAGGATCGAGACACGAACTTCCATCAGGATGGGACGTCGCAGTTTACCGTTGCCACCGCCACTAGTACACACACCACGGGTTCCAGCACCACCGGTATCACTGTCAGCAATGCGAGCACTGGCGGCGGCGGTGCCATGACGATAGTGCAGCCGACAATTGTTTCGTTCCTGGCGCTGATCAAGACGTGACGCCATGCCGTTCGGCTCAGTCACATTGCAGCCGGGAGTCAATGTCGAGCGAACACCGACCTTACTGACGGCCGGCTTTGTCTCTAGCCAATTGGTCCGGTTCAGGGATCAATTGGTGCAGAAGTATGGTGGCTGGTCGCGGCTTTATCCATTTGCATTAAATGGCGTGCCGCGCGATCTGCATGCTTGGGAGGATCTCAGCAGCAATCTTCATTTATTGGTCGGCACGACCACAACGCTGGGTATGATCACTGGCAGCACTTTGGTGGATATTACCCCGCGAACATTCACTTCAAATTTTGCGCCTAATTTCACCACGACAATTGGCAGTAACGTCGTCAGCATTACCGATAGTAACGTTAATAGCATTGGCCTCAACGATACGATCCTATTCAACACGCCGGTATCGGTCGGCGGCCTCATCTTGAACGGCATTTATCCGGTTTACCAAACGCTGGGCGGCAGTTCCTATCAGATCCTGGCTGCGAGCAACGCAACGGCCAATGTGAGCAACGGCGGTGCCGTGCCATCGTTCACCACCACCAGCGGCAGCAGTATTGTCCAAGTTACATTGAATGGGCATGGCATCACTCAATTTGGCGCTGGGATAATTGTAAGCTTCCCGGTTTCAACGACCGGAAACGGAGTGACTATTTTTAAAGACTACACGGTCGTTGGCCTGAACCTGCCCAACAGCTTCAATATCAATGCGACCACTCAGGCGACTGCCTCGAGCAGTTTTTCGATGAACGCTGGCAATACCCAAATTGTCTATTATCTCGGCCAGGGACCACCCCCTGCTGGCGCCGGTTATGGGGTCGGTGCTTATGGCAGCGGCGGCTATGGTCTTGGGACCGGCGGCGGTGGAAGTGCTACGACCGGATCACCGATCACGGCAACTGACTGGACTAGCGATAATTGGGGCGAGTTCGCACTGGCATGTCCGCAAGGCGGTGGCGTTTATTTCTTCGATCCGACTGGTGGCTTTCTTCAGGCCGATATCCTGGCGACGGCACCGCCGTTCAATGGCGGTATCTTTGTTTCCACGTCAGAACAGATCCTGGTGTGCTGGGCTTCAACGGTCAACTTGCAGATGGGAGGCATTGACCAAGATCCGTTGTTAGTGCGCTGGTCTACTGTTGGTGACTTTACGCAATTTACGGCGTTGGCCAACCAAAACCAAGCTGGCAGTTTTCGCATCCCCAAAGGCACGACGATCCGCGGCGGCATGGCGACTCCGAACCAGAACCTGATCTGGACGGAGCTGGACTGTTGGGCAATGAACTATTTAGGCCCGCCCTTTGTCTTCGGCTTCAATGAAATTGGCTCTGGCGCAGGCCTGATTTCCTCACATGCGGCGCAGCGTCTGCGCGGAAATGTTTACTGGATGGGGCCGACCAATTTCTATGCTGCCGCCGCAGGCGGCGTACAAGTCTTGCCATGCCCGGTGTGGGACTTCGTATTCCAGAACATCAACACAAGCTTTACGCAAAATGTTCGTGCCATGCCGAATACGCCGTTTAATGAAGTAGGATGGCTATTCCCGTCGAGCGCGTCATCGAGCGGGGAGTGTGACAGCTACGTCAAGTTCAACATCACCGAACCGGATGCGCCATGGGACTATGGTGCCGCCAACGTATTGCAGCGCTCGGCCTGGATGGATCAGAGCATTCTTGGCATGCCGATCGGTGCCAATACCGGCGGCGTGATCTACCAGCATGAAACCACCAATGATGCTGATGGCGCGGTATTAAACGCGGCATTCACCACTGGCTATTTCTTTATTGCTGAAGGCGAGGACTTTGCCTTTGTCGACCAGATCATGCCCGACTTCAAATGGGGGTTCTTCGGTGCCTCACAGGCCGCACAGATCATCCTGACGTTTAACGTGGTGAACTTTCCTGGCGACACGCCGCAGACCTACGGACCTTATACGGTTACCCAGTCCACGCAGTATCTGATCGTCCGGTTCCGTGGCCGGCAAATGTCGATCACGGTGCAGTCGAGCGATCTGCACAGCTTCTGGCGGCTCGGCCGCGTTCGCTATCGCTGGGCACCGGCAGGACGGCGCTAATGGCACAAATTGATGACGTCGTTTCGAACTTAAAGAACGGTGTCCTGAACCTGTCGCAGTTCATCTCGGGCACGACCAGTTCGATCTTGCAGGCTTTTGCCGCTCCCGGCCGGTTCGCCACGCAGGGCATCACATCGCCAGTGGCAACGTTGCAGACAGCGATCGGCACCGCGGCGGGTTTGGCTATCGTGCCATTTCGTTCCACACGGCGAGCGATTGCTTTCTACAACTGCAATGTCACGGCAGCTTCGACAATTTTCATTACGCCGCTGAATACAGCGGTCGTCGGCCAAAGCATTGGGATCGCAGGCGGTAGTAGTATTATCTTTACGCCGGATCTTGGCTGCAACTGCGGTTGGACGGCTATCGCGACAACTGGAACTACCAACTGCCTGCTCATTTTGGAGTTTGTCTGATCAGGGATAAGATGCGCCATGCCAGCTAGCCAAGTCATGCACAAGTGGAAGCACGGACAGCTTCACTCCGGTTCGAAGAAAGGTCCGATCGTAAAGAGCCAAAAACAAGCGATCGCGATCATGATGTCAGAAAAGCGCAAGGGCCTGCAGACTGGCGGCGATGTCGCGCATAAGCAAACCGGCGGTGCCGAAACAGGAGCGGCACCGATCGCGGCGCCGATGCCATCGGCCGATGCGCCGAACCGCTACGCTGGTCTTGGTGGCATGCTTGGTGGTCTAGGCCAGACACCTGGTGGTATCGGTTCAATGCCGCCCGGTATCGGTCAGATGGGCCCGCCGCAATGGCGGTTTGGGCAGCAGCAGTCAGGACAACAGTTTTCGCAACAGTCGCCACAACAATTGCAACAGTGGCCACAACAATTGCAACAACGGTGGCATCAACAATTACAACAGCAATGGCCACAGCTTGGCCTTGGTGCCATGGGTCGACCGTCAATGCAGTTCGGCGGCGGCTTGGGTGGCTCATGGCTGCAGCATCAGGAAATGCGCAATCTGATGCGCGAGGGCATGCATACCGGGCCGATCATTTCCGCAGTTGGCGGCCGCACTGACCATCATGCCATCAATGTTCCAAGCGGAAGCTACGTGCTGCCGGCAGCGCATGTGAGCGCCTTGGGCCAGGGCAATACCATCAACGGCATGCAGATCCTCAAGAACATGTTCGGGCCGCCGATGAAAATGGGTCGCGGTATGGGCCTGCCGAAGATGGGAATGCGCGCACCGGGCTTGCCGAAAGGTCTAAGCGGCGGGTTCTCGGCCGGTGGCGCACGCCATAGCAACAGCGGCCGACCAGTGCCGATCATGGCCGCAGGCGGCGAATACGTCTTATCGCCACACCAAGTGGCGCGGGTGGGAAACGGAGATCTGGATCGCGGCCATGCGATCTTGGATCATTGGGTGAAGTCCACGCATAAGAAATATGCGAAGACAGTCGCCAACCTCCCAGCCCCGGCCAAGACATGACAGTACGCATCGGCACCCAACGCGACGAAGTCCAACTGATGGAGCTATGTCATGCGCTGCATGCCGATAATGGCATTTTCAGCATGGACGATCAGTTAGTGCGGGAAATGCTCTACCGTGCTTTCGATAGAAAAGGCGGCATTATCGGCTGTATCGATGGTGAGAACGAAATTGCTGCCGCGATCTACATGGCGTTTTCCCATTTCTGGTATTCGCACGACACGCATCTCGAGGAACTGTTCAACTTTGTTCGCCCGCAATACCGCAAGAGCAATTATGCGCGCGAGCTGCTCGAGTTCGCCAAGACCTGTCAGCGAACGCTCGGCGTGCCGTTGTTCACCGGCATCGTGACCAACAAACGGCTCGAGGCCAAGGTAACCATGTATCGCAAAAAGCTTGGCCCGCCGGCAGGCGCGTTCTTCGTCATTGGCGCGCATTGGCAAAACGAAGAAACCAAGCCGTGCGACGATCTATGGGTGCGTCATTCGCACGGACGCGACAACAAGAAAAACATCATCCAAGCCATGTTACCGTCGCGGATGACGACATTGCCGTTGCCGGTCATGCCGATAACAAATGGTGGCGGACAATGAGCAAAGGTTCGCAAACAGTCAGTCAGCAGACGTCGAACACAACGACGCCTCCAGCGTATCTCAACACCGCTTACCAGTCCTTGCTTGGCCGTGCGCAGGATGTCTCGCAGACACCCTTTGCGCCCTATGTGGGCGAGAGCATCGCGCCTTTCACGCCAGAGCAGAACCTCGCGCTTTCCAATATCAACCAGGGTGCCGGCTTTGCCGCGCCGTACATCTGGGGTGCTGGAAACCTTGCTGCAGGGGCTGCACAGCCGTTAACCGGGCAACAGATCGCCTATTACATGGACCCGTACCTGAACACGGTTGCGGGTTCGACGCTTGATTGGCTTAAGCAGCTCAACGCTTCCCAACAACAGCAAGTGCTTGGCAATGCGGTGGCGCAAGGCGCGCTTGGCGGCAATCGCGTTGGCTTGACGCAAGCCGCACTGGCCGGCCAGCAGGCTTATGGCGAGGCGCCGACATTTGCGAACATTTACAACCAAGGATACGGCCAAGCTGTCCAATTGGCGCAGCAACAGTTCCAGCAGAACCCGCAAGCAGTAGCGGCGTTGTTGGCCAATATCGGCCTCACGGGGCAGCAAGGTGCGCTGCAAGGTGCTGGCGCGCAGCTCGGCGTTGGCGGTCAACAGCAGCAAACCCAGCAAGCGCAGGACTATTTCAATGTCCAACAATACTACATGGCGCAAGGCTATCCGTTCCAGACTGCGCAATGGTTGGCCGGGCTTGAAACGGGCCTCGGCGGCGTTGCCGGCGGCACCTCGACCGGTACGGCAACGACGACAGGACCGGCACCGAGTGGTTTGGCGCAGGGCGTGGGCGCGCTCGGCACTGTGCTCGGCGGTGCCGGCCTGTTCATGTCTGGCTATAAAGGGGGAGGACAGAAAGACGGCGGTGCCGTCAAAGGCTATCAGACAGGCGGCATGCCGGGCGGCTCACCGCTGGCCTACGATCCAAGCGCCGCATACTACAGCAGTATTTTAGGTTCTACGCCGTATGGCGGCATGGCCAGAAGCTATGTGCCGATGGCGACAAGGGGCGGCCAGGGTTTGGGCTTGCCTCGTCCCGGCAGTGCCGCGCCACCGCCTGCAGAATTTGAGCGGATGATCAGCGGTGGGCAGGGCGGTGGCGGCGACAGCCTTAGCTCCATGACCGGCCTGATGAAGGGCATGGGTGGCCTTGGCAAGGGATTGGGTACTGGGACAACGCCGGCCTATGGCGATCCTTCGGAGGGTGCAGGGGCTGCAACGGCAATGGATCTGCCGGGCGGCACGCTGGGGATCGGCGGTGGCGGCGAGCTCGCTGGCCTGACCGGTGCCGATGTCACGTTTCTTGATCCATCATTGATGCTTGGAGACTTTGCTGGTGCCGCGGGTGCGGATGCGCTAGCCGGTGTCGGTGCGGATCTCGGCGTTGGAGCTGCTGCCGATCTCGGCGCGGCCGGCGGTGCCGATCTGCTGGCGATGCTGCCATTCCTTCTCGTGCAAAGCGGTGGCCGTATCAACTATCCCGGCGGCATGTCATTGCCGATCGGTAATCGCATCAAGATGCCGATGCGCGGCGGCTTGGGGATGCCGTCGTTTGTGCGCGGCGTGCCGCACAAGGGCTATGCGGATGGCGGTGATCCGACGTTCGATGATCGCTTCTATGGGATAGGGCCAGGACCGACTGCGGAAAGTGTCGCAGAACAATACATGAAGAACCAGGAGGCCATACAGGGTTATGGCTTAGGCTCAACACCATCGCTGCCCACACCGGATGATACTGACGTAAGTACTTTCCGCAACCAAGCTGAGCCGAACTGGAAACGAGTCGGCTTGCTAGCACCGCCAACAGCCGAACAATTAGCCGATGACGAAACGCCGCTTCGCAAGATGGAGATGCGGCAGACTTCAGATGGTCTGCCGCCTGAGATAACGGCAGGGACATCGCGTCCTGGCGTCGGCGGTCCATACACGGGACCGCATGCGTTAGGCTTTGCGCCAGACGTTGGGTTACCGGCAGCAACGGATGGCTATCAGCGACCGCCATGGTGGCCGACACCGATCCAACGGCCGCAAACCACACCAGGGCCGCAGCCGGGGTTCCTGGGGCTGTCGCCGGACTTCTACATGTCATTGCTGCTCGGGAGTGCGCGCCTGATGGGTGCGCGGCCGGGAGAGTCATTCGGTCAAGCGCTTGGGGCAGGCGTTGGGGAAGGCGCCAAGACCTACATGGGCCTTAAAGGTGGTGAGGCCAGTGTCGAGATGGAGTCGCAGAAGCTTGATCGACAAGCCCAGCAAGAAGCGGATCGGATCAAACATGAAACAGAAACACTAGAGGAAACACGCAAGTTCCATGAAGCAACAATAGCCCACCAGAAAGAACAATTAGCGCAAGAGAACTGGACGCAATTTACTGATCAGTTCGGCAGACCATGGCTGTACAACAAAAAGAGCGGCGAAACGAAGCCGGCTAGCGTAACCGGCGGTGTGCCAGCATCTCCAGTGCCGAGCGCGCCTTCGCCCCCCTGGGGCACTACGGTGCCTGTGCCATATTCGCCAGCGACACCCATGATGCAGGCAGGGGGTGTTCCCCCAGATGATCAGCAAGCGGCTCCGTCTTGGCTGAGCAGCGTTGGCGCTGCGGAGGCCTCTCCTAAAGCACAATATGTACCGGTTCCTTCGTCCGGTCCTGGCCCAACGGTTATGCTTCGGCAACAGCGCGACGAGGCGGCTGAACCGTTAACGCAAAAACTCCGACTTGATAGTAGCGAAATGGCACAGGACGACCCACCCGGCGCACATCCTGAAGTGCTCGATCGTTTGCGCGCAGAAGGAATGGATGAGGGAGCTGTACAGCGTGTTCGTGCCATAGGCCAAGGCCGCATGAACTTTCTGCCTAGTGGTATGCGCAACCCGCTTAACCAAGCCATTATGAATGCGGCCTTTGAGTATAATCCACAGCTTGGCCAGAATGATTATCAAAACCGACTGAGGACATCGAACTTCTTCGCTGTCGGTACGCAAGGTGGCGGCGGTCAAAATATTGCTGCCATGAATACATGGGCGCAGCATGTCAATGACTATCTCGGTCTGATGAAGAAGCTTGATCTTGGTGACTACACAAGCTTGAACGAAGCCAGGAATGCTCTTGCCAGACGCGGTTTTAGCAATAAGCAAACGCAGGATATTATTTATCAAGTAGAAGCCGCGCAGAAAGCTGCGGCTGATGAAGGTGCAAAGGTGTTTGCTGGAACCGGCAGTGCACTTGGTGATCGTGAGGAATGGATCAGACGACTGCCAATTAATGTACCGTTCCACACGTCACTGGCTGTTGTCAAAGAACTAGAAGGCTTGGTGCAGGGACGGCTGACAGCTTTGACCCATATGTATAACGAGGGGATGCATACGGGCTATGGCAACCACGACTTCATGTCGCCGCGTACACGACAGGTCATTGAGAGTATCGAAGGCGCAGACGATCCGGAAAAGTATACGCCATTGCCGCATTATAAGCTGCAGTCATCTGGTGCAAGCACTGGTGTAGCCAGAGTAGATCCACGCGATGCAGACTTCTTGCGTGCCAACCCCAATGCGGCCAGTGCGATCGATCGGAAATATGGTGCCGGTACAGCGGAACGTTTGATGGGACAGTAAATGGCTGATGGCATTACGCTGCCCAGTGACCAGGATGTAACGCTGCCCAGCGATAGGCCGATCGGCCCGGAGGTCGGCGGCAGTCGAGCT
>Ga0126381_100000186_pt1 | contig 68716 bp, 56 predicted proteins | sample PanSoiMetPlot_28_FD_96465 | JGI IMG/M metagenome (GOLD analysis project Ga0126381, IMG submission 96465) | Tropical forest soil microbial communities from Panama - MetaG Plot_28 | ecosystem: Environmental > Terrestrial > Soil > Tropical forest > Bulk soil | place: Panama | collected 2016-02-17 | reverse complement strand
TTGTTTGTCGTGGTGGTTGCGGTGGTGTATCGGGGGAGGAAGTATTCGATGCTGCGGGATGGAGAAGCGAATAGTAATTAGTAATTAGTAATTAGTAATTAGTAATTAGTAATTAGTAATTAGTAATTAGCAATTAGCAACTAGCGATTGGAGCACCATGCCGAATCGAAGCTTGCTGTTGTTGGTCCTCGCTGCGCTGATCGCCAATCCCATCGGCCGGCATTCGCCATCGATCTTCGCGCGCCTGTGGCTGGCGGCCCAGCCAAGCGCGCCCACCACGTCCGACCCTCGAATGGCGCACATGTATATGACCTCGCTTCGCCCGCCGAGCCCTTCCGACGAGCAGAAGGCCGACGCCATCGTCGCCGAGGCGAAGACTGCGATGGCTCCCTACCAGGACTACCGCAAGGCGCTGGCCGACGGCTATGTCATCTTCCTGCCTAATCTTCCGCAGCCGCAGTATCACTTCACGAACTACAGCAACGCACTCCAGGCGCGCACGCGCTTCGATCCGCTGAAGCCCACGTCGCTGCTCTATAAGAAGACGCCCGACGGCGGATACAAGCTGGTGGGCGCGATGTACACCGACCGCGTCGACGCCACTGAGGACGACCTGAACCAGCGCATCCCCTTGAGCGTGGCGCGCTGGCATCAGCACATCAACTTCTGCAAGGCGCCCGCGGGCAAGAAGCTCGAGTACCTCGGCCCGAATGCCAAGTTCGGGCTGCTGGGCTCGATCTCGACGCGCGAGGCCTGCGAGGCCGCGGGCGGTGAGTTCTTCCCGCACGTCTTTGGATGGATGGTCCACGTCTACCCGTACGAAAGCGATCCGAAGAAGGTCTGGTCCACCGATCATGACGACCATGGGCACGACAATATGGACCATTCGGCGATGACCGGGATGGAGATGAAGTAGGGGCCAGTGGGTCAGTGGCTAGTGGCTAGTGGTCATGCCGGTTCACCAGCCTTCTCGGGCGTCACAGCCCTGCACTCCGCACAACAAAAAATGGCCTCACATCGACGCCGAACTGCGCGCTGAGGTGAGGCCAACGAGAGGAATCAGGCGTGAGGCGGCGCTGGTCCTTTACGGCGTGCGGACGAATCCGTGAAAGACGCCGCTGGCATCGGCATAGAGACCAACAATGACGCCGTCAGGGTTGATCCCGGCTGCATCACTGAAGCCCGCGGCGCCAGGAGGATCGAACGAGGTGTACACGCCCTGGCTCAGAAGAAAAGAGTGGAAAACGCCTGCACTGTCCCGGTAGACGCCTGCAATCTGGCCCAGAGAATTATTCCCGCCATTGAAGGTAAAAATCGAGCCCGGAAAATCCTGCGTGGTGAACTTCCCCTGGTACAGCTGGTATCCGTGGCTCGTTCCACCGCCGTCGACGTAAGCGCCCACGATGGTACCGGACGGGTTGATGGTGCTGGCCTGGCTGCTGACCGCGCCCGGAGGATCAAAGGTAGTGATGGTGCCTCCGGCGGAGACGATAAAGCTGTGGTTCGTGCTGGCGCTGCCCAGGGAACCGCAGGCGGGATCGGAACAGTAGAATCCCGTCATGATGCCCGAGGGGTTGATCCCGGTCAGCGCGGTGCCGGCTGCGCCGGGGTAGTCAAAGATGGTGTAGCTTCCACTCTTCAGAACGAAACCGTGGCTGACGCTGCTTGCGTCGAGGTACTGGCCCACAATCGTTCCCTGCGGACTGATGTAGTTGGGAGTGGTCAGGATGGATCCGGGCGGATCGAAGGTCTTGAATACGCCTGCCGTCCAGGTGAAACCATGAAAGAGGCCAGAGGTGTCGCCCTCGCTGCCGACGGCCGTGCCTTGCGGATTGGGGCCTCCGTTCAGGCTGGTGAAGACCGCGCCGGGAAAGTCTACGGTGGTGTAGCTCTGCGCCCAGGCGAAGGATGCTGTCGCCAGAACAAGAGCGGTGCAAATTCCCAAGAACCCAAATAGTTTCTTCATTGGAATGTTCCTCCTCCGTATTGCATGTGAAGGTTGCACACGAAAAACCGCTGACGGACGCCCGCCGCTAGTCAGTAGGCCGTAAGAGAATTGCGCGCAACACTGGTTCAACTGCGATGTGGTCTCCTGATCGGAGACGAGGAGGAGAATACTTTTTTGCCGCCTGACGGGCGATGTCCACTTGCTGAAATTTGACGTGGAGGGCGGGAAGATAGTGGCTAGTGGCTGGTGGTCAGTGGCTAGTGGTTAGGGGTTGGGGGCTGGGGGCTGGGGATTAGCGGATGGTGGGCGGTGGAGTCGTTGATCGCGGATCGTGATTGTAGATCGCCTCGCCGGAGGCGGCTGATCGTCGCTTCAGCCGGCGACAGGGTGGAAGAGCGGCCCTTCAGGGCCGCGTCAGCTCGGTTACTTGAATGTTTCGCAGCCGGCTTCAGCCGGCGGCACCTGCCGTACAATTCTTTAGGCCGGAGGTGCCACCATGCCATTCAATGTCCTTGCTTGGCTGAAGCGCCGTTTGCATTGGGGCTCAACGCATGCCGGCGATGGCGGCATCTTCTTTGAAGGCGGTTCGGGTGACACGGTCGACAGCGCAATCATTATCCGTGGAGCACAGGCTGATCTGATAGGAACTTACGCCGAATTCGCCTGGCTGGCGCAGGTATACGGTCAAAAAGACCGCGATTGGAGGCTCATCTCGCACTCGCACGGTGTGCAGCGTGGGCGCGACATCGATACCTTCGTTCTGAGGTTGCAGGACGGAACATCGCGCACTGTTTATTTCGATTGCACTGAGTCCTTTGGCAAGCCGCTTCCCACCTCCTCCGACGATTAAGCACTGGCCCCTGCCTTCAGGTCCCTCACCAGCCGCTGAAAGGCGGCCTGATAGGAATCGTGGTCCTTCCAGTTGCTGAAGTCGGGGATGAAGTACTCGCGAATCTCGCGCGCCGAGTCGATGCCGCGGTCGCATCGAAGAGCTTCCACTGCTTGATGTCCTCGAACGGCGCCAGGGTGATGGGAAAGAGCATCTGCTTCTTCTCGCGCTCTTCGCGGGCGCGCGCGTTGGCAATCTCGCTCTTCACCCAATTGCTGTTCATGCTGTGCTCGGAGAGGATGAGCAGCAGCTTGTCATGCAGGCGGATGGCCTCGTCGAGCTGCTCGTGAATCTTTCGCCCGCCGTGGATGTCGTGCGGCGCAAACCAGCAGCGTACGCCTTTGTTTTGCAGATCGGCGTAGAGCCGGTCGGCGAACTCCTGGTCTTTGGTGGAATAGCTGATGAAGCAGGAGTAGAACTCGATGGGCCGCCCGACCATTGATCCGATGTAGGCGATAAACTCGTCTGCCAGGCCGCAGCCGCGGAGAAACGCGTCGGGAATCTTTCCGCGAGAATTGTAGATGGTACCAACCGTGATAGGGGAAGGGCCGTGATGGTTCACGGTTTCGAGACCTACGGCATGGCTAAGATCGACGTTAGCGAAGTTTGTAGCTCCGATGTGAGCTCCAGAAAAGATTGTTCCAGATAACGCCGCCAGCTGAATGTTCACGTGAAGCAGGTCGGATGCGGTGAAATCAACGTTCTGCAGGTTTGCCTCCCGGAAGTTCGCTCCGCGCAGATAGGCCTTCACGAAATGCGCTCCTTCGAGATCAGCTTCGCTGAAGTTCGCGGCATCGAGCTGCGCTTTGTCCAAGTCTGCCCCGGCGAGATTCGCTCTGCGGAAGTCGGCTCCAGGCCCATGGGCATCCATCAGGGTCGCATCGCGAAGGGTGGCGCGGCGAAGCATGGCGTCCTTAAGATCGGCGCCGGTAAGGTCGGCCATGCTGAAATCAGAGCTCAGCTCGGCCCTTTCCAGATTGGCTCCACGCAGATCAGTCCGGCGGAAATTGGCTCCGTTGAGATCGGCGCGAGGAAACTGTGCTCCGCGCAGCTCGGGGCGAAGATTTTGGTCTCCCGCCCGCCACTCATTCCACTTCTCGACCCCTTGCTGGAGGATTGCGAGATGTTTCGGATTCGCCATGGCCGCATGTCCTCACAAGCACCAAGAATCCCTCAGTCTTCCGTATCTTCATCCTCCTCGTCCTCCGGAGGCAACTCGGTAATGCCCGACACCATGCCTTCGTCAAAGCCGAGGCGCCACCGCATGTCACAGCCATCGCACTTTATGAATCGATCTTCGTCGTACCACGACAGATTTCCGCAACCACCACATCTCACATGAAAAGTGCCGCACATGCTGCAGTAACCGGCTTCGCTGGAGCGATCGGAGAACTGCCAGGTGATCGTTCCAAAGCACCCGTCGGTCTCGCACGAGTCAGCTACATATTCGTCCCAGTCAAACTCTTCCGCTTCCTCCAGCGTCAACGTCCTCAGCTCAATGTTGGCAGCGTCGGCACGCTTGCGTGCGCCATCGCTAAACCCGGAGTGGCTAATCATTACGCCCTTATGCGCGGCAACATCCTCCAGAAATGATATGAACGCCTCTACATCCTTTATGGCAACAGGCCGCGCCGCGTAATACCTACATTCAATGGCTACCTTCACTGTGTGTTCGTTGCCAACGACCGCCTCCAGCCACACGTCGACCTGGCGCTCTGTCCCGGTTCGGCGTCCTAAGACTTTGTGGTTTCGAATGACTTTACTATTACCGGCGGATTCCTCGATGTGAGCGATGGCGCGTTCATATTGCTGCCAAATTGGCGCCGGTTCTAAAAATTCTATCGGGCCATCGGGAGGTTTCACTTTTACCATAGCGTTTTTCTGGGTTCGATCTGTGGCACGTTCCGAACTGAACAGCCTAGCCCAGGAGTTCGGCCCTGGCTAGGCAGAAATAGGAGTTCTGAGCCGGATTGAGCCGGCTGCACCGCTCTTTGATCTACAACCTTCCAGTATTATCATGACCTCGACTCTTGCTCAGAGCTTGACTCTATGGAAATCGTATGGATCATTGCGGCTATTTGCGCATTTGCGATCGGTGAAAGGCTCTACCAGTATGTCCAGGGTCGTTTGCAGGCGGTACGAGATCGTGCGGCACACGACCTCCTCGATTCGTTTGATTGTGAAAAGGAACACGAGATGATCCTTGCCGTCGCTCGCCGCCTTGCTCCCCGCGGTTACGTATGCCCTGTGTGTGGTCACATCCGTATAGTGCTGAGAGGCAGGCGGGGGTCCATTCGCCGCTGCAGCTTTTGCCGGTACGTCGAGGATATTTAGCGTGGGCTACTACGAGAAGAAGAAAGAAGAGCTCCAGGAGCTTCTCGAACTCATTCGCCGGCAGAAAGGCGCGCTCGAAGTTTCGATCAACTACCTAAAGAGAACTGATGAAGCACAGGGATTCGTATCATTTGAAGAGCAAATGCAAAGGGATCGAGAAGCTCTCATCCACATAGCCAAGGAGAGGCAGATCGGATTTCCGTGGCTAGCAAAAGCGCAGGACGACTATTTCCAGCTACAAGAAGATGGAATCCTGAAATTCTTGGTGCACAAATCACGCCCCGCCATAAAAGCAGCAGACATCGTGCACGAATATTCGAAGCGACGCAGAGATGCCGAGCGAAGGGCCAGAGTCGCAGAGTATCTCCTGGCGTACTACGAGCATGTTGCTCCCTTTTTGGTCGACCTAAAGGAAGAGGTCGATGACCCAACACTCGAGGATCGTATAGTTATCGAGGACTACTCTGAAGAGGAACTCGAGGACACCGTTACCGGTTTTCTTACGAAACAGGAATATCGCAGGCTCTCGGTTACGGAGCGAAATCAGTTGGCACTTGATCGTTTCTGGCAAAGACCCAAATCCAAATGGTTGATCGGACGGTTATACGAGCGCTATATCGGCTATCTTTATGAATGCGAGGGCTACGATGTCGAGTACCGAGGAATATTCGAGGGTCTGGCCGATCTGGGACGCGATCTCCTATGCAAGAGGCCGGGTGAGTTGATTATCATCCAGTGCAAGAACTGGTCCAAATTTAGGGTTATATACGAAAAGCACATCTTCCAGTTCTTCGGTACGGTCTTCCAGTACCGCGATGAAAACCCGGGCGTCAAGGTTCGGGCAGGGCCCTCTTTTACACGGCAACCGAGCTTTCGCAGTTAGCCCGCCGCTTCTCCGCGCAACTCGGTATAGAACTGCACGAGAATGCGAAACTAGAACAATCCTACCCCTGCATCAAATGCAATGTCTCGTACAAGGACGGGACCAGGATTTACCACCTCCCGTTCGACCAGCAGTATGACCGAACAACGATCAATCCCAAGAGAGGAGAATTCTACTGCGCCTCTGTTCAGGAAGCGGAAGAGCAGGGTTTTAGGCGCGCCTTCCGGTACAGGGGTCTTTCTAAGAGTGCCGACACATAGCCATCTGCCGTCCCTCAAGGGACTCGGTTCTTCTTATAACCGCCTACCCAGCGCTGAAACGCTGGGCTATCTTCTTTCGCGCCTGTGGCGCTCGCGCGTTTGGCTGGACGCCACTCTGATTCGAGAACCAGCTGTCAGTCGTCGATTGTCTGCTCCTCGGCAGGCACAATTCTGGGCCGGTTACTAAAGGCTCAGTCGTCCCCTCCCGTAGGGATTACTAAAGGCCAATTACTCCTACCTGTACTTTCGTAATCTTGACGGCGAGAGGAGTTTCGATAGGCTGGTAGGTTGGGCTTAGTGTCCAATGCCTGCCGGGGAACGTTCCTGGCGGGCGGAAGATGTTTGAAAAGCAGCCGTCAGCAGTCAGCACTCAGCATTCAGCCAGTGCGAGGTAAGCTCTTGCGGATCAGGAATGTAGAGCATAAGCCCTTGAGGTTCAATATTTTGCGGGGTACTTGTGTATAAGTCTCGTGCTCGGAATAGTTTGCAAAATGGAAAAATGGGGGGAGGGGTACCCCGGGACCCATTAGCAGCTGGCAATTGGCAATGAGGGAGGCTCCTGTGAAGTTGGAAGAGTTCCCGCAGCGGCTAAAGCCGCGTCGCTCTTGCAATGTTTGCGGCACGGCTGAAACCGTGCCCTTTCAAAGCGCGGAGCCGATCAGAACCTTCTTCGCAATTCGCCAAATCAGCCGACACTGGCCACTGACCACTAGCCACTAGCCACTAATTCACTTCTTCCCCTTCGGCGGGTAGTTGCGGAAGAGCTTGGCGACGGCCTTGTCGAGGTTGTTGATGTTCTTGTTGGTGTTGTCAGTGATGGTGTTGCTGACCGAGCCTCTCCAGAGCGCCTGCTTGTCCTTGCAGTCGGCCAGCTCGACGACCAGCGTGCCTACCTTGCTGACGAAGGTATTGTTGAGCGCGGGATCGGCGCCCGCATTACCCCATCCCCAGGTTGAGCTCAGACCGTAGCCGGCGCCGACCACACTTTTCTCGTCGCGAACGCTGTTGCTGTAGACGACCCACAGGTCGGGATTGGCGGCGACCTTGGTGAGGCCTTTGGCCTGGAGTTGCTTGTCGATGGCGTCGACGATGCGCTGGTCCCACTCGCCTTTCGCGGGATTGGGGCTCGTCTCCCACATGTACGTGTGGTAGTTGGCGAAGTTGGCGCCGCGGTCGTAGTCGACTTTGACCTGCTGCGCGGCGGCGAAGCTGGAGAGCAGAAGAGCGAGGAGCGTGAGTCGGATCGTCATGGTTCGGTTCCGCCTGGTGGAGTCGGCGCGAGCAGTATAAATGCTCGGAGGTGATTCCGTGAGCGGGGCGCATTTCGATGCGGTGTCGCCGCTGCCGCGGCTCGGGATCCTGGCGCGCGTGACCGCGGGCTTACGCCCGCGGCTAACACAAATCACGCTGCTCCGCAGCTGACAACCGGTCACTGACAACTGCCCTCACACTCCCGCCGCCGCGACGCCTTCGTAATGCCGCTGGCTGCGCGGCAGCTTCTCCGCGTAGCCCAGCAGGAAGAAGAGCGCGGTGGAGAGCAGGCAGACGATGAGACGAACGCGAGCGAGCGGCAGCGGCGCGAGGTCCATGAACTTGCCGAAGCGCCACGCGCCCCAGTTGATGACCTGCGTGGGCACGACGGTCCAGATGGCGACGTAGAACCAGGCGCGCTCGGCGCCTTCGCCGAAGGTGTCGCGACGGGCGCGCGGCGTCCAGTCGAAGACGGTGGCGAGCACGACCGCCAGCGCCAGCGGATAGTAGCCGAGACGGTAGAGGTCGCGCAGCAGCCAGCGGCCGTTGACCGACGCGATGACCAGGCCGAGGAGGTTGAGCGCGTATGGGACGATGATGTCGACCCACGCGGCCGTGTAGCAGACGACGCGGTACGCGAGGTTCGGCTGATGCACGCCGTAGTAGGTGATGTAGGGACGCGGCTCGCAGCCCGGCAGTCGGCCGGCGAGACCGCGCCAGGCGACGACCGCGAGGATCATCGCCAGCCAGATCCAGTGACGGCGATCGGGGCCGCGGGTGTAGAGGTCGTAGGTCAGCGGCCATCCCGGCAGCACCCAGAAGACCCAGATCCAGATTGGAGTGTGCAGAACGCGGTAGTAACGCTTGTTGCGTTCGCGGAAGACGGCTTGTTTCATCGGCTGCTTTATCGTAGCAGAGGAGGCGCGGAGCGAATCGTAAGCCGCGAGCTGCGAGCTTCGAGTTGAGAGCTGCGGGCTGGCTGCGGACTCGTAGCTCGCGACTCGTAGCTTACTCATCGGCGAGAAGTCTCACGCGTTCTGAATGTTATAATCGTGCTTTAGCTGCGGTGGGTGTAGTTCAGTGGTAGAACTCCGGACTGTGGCTCCGGCTGTCGTGGGTTCGAATCCCACCACCCACCCCAAAACGTCCGCGCCAGACGCCGCAGCCTTCATCTCCCGATCTGCATGCCTGAAGACAATCGCATCGCCGCTCTCAAGGAAATTCTTTCCACCCATCCCGACGATGCGTTCGCGCGGTACGCGCTGGGCCTGGAATACTGCGGCTCTGGACAGCTCGACGCCGCTCTGGCGGAGTTTCGCCGTTTGCTTGCTGCGCATCCCGACTATACCAATGGCTACTTCATGGCCGCGCAGACGCTGGTGCGTGCCGAGCGTCCCGAGGAAGCGCGTTCCATGTTGAAGGACGGCATCCAGTGCGCGGAGCGGACCGGCAACCGGCACGCTCTCTCCGAAATGCAAGGCCTGATGGAAGAGCTTAAGCAGGGCTGAAGCTAGTCCGCAATTGCGTTCCAATCCTGCTCCGATAAGCGATAATTACGGCAGCATGTTGCAGCCGTCGTTGCCTTTCCGGCCATTCCGCATCGCAGGCATTCGCCTTGTCGCGGCCTTGCTGCTGATCGCAGAATTCTGCGGAGCATCGCCGGCCAAGGCGCAGACCGCCGGTCCCATCAAGACGCTGCTCGGCGTAAAGGACCAAAAACCGGCAGCGCCTGCGACAACACCTGCTCCGCCTCCGCCGGTCACTCCCAGTTCGCAGCCAATTCTCCTGCCTGACGTCGCAGCCCGTTCGGAAGAGTTGAAGCGTATGTTGCGCGGAGCTTCCGACCAGCTCCCGACTGCCGAGCAGATCAGCGCCGCCAAAGTCAGCATCGATGAAACCGACCAGCAACTGCAATCCCGGCAGAAGGAAACCGATGCCTTGCTTGCCGGAACGCCAACCGCGCTCGAACTCCGCGAGGAGGAAAGCTACTGGCGAACCAAGCAGCTGGAAAGCGAGACCACGCGCCGGCAATTGCGCGACTGGGCCAATGCGGACCAGTCGGCGATCGTGCAGTCTCAGGTGCAGCAGCCGCAATGGAGTGCGACGCTGGAGGAGAACAAGCACACTCCCGACCTTGGACCGGCGCTGGACGTCATCAAGCAATCCGTCGAGACCCTGCAGAAGCTGGCCACGCAGGCGCAGGACCAGCTGCGGATCATCGTCAACCTGCAAGTGCGTGCCGCCAATCAGGACCAGCTTGCTCTCGATGTCCTGGACCGGCTCGGCAAAGCGCGCGAGTATCAGGACAGCCGCCTCTTCGATCGCGACAGCTTACCTCTGTGGCAACGCAGTGCGCGTCGTCAGGAAGGCGAAAATTCACGCATCAATATTGCGGCTTCCGCCCGCCTGCTTGGCATTCGCGCTTTCGCTTCGCAGGCGAAAGGCGCGCTGGGCTTCCTGTCACTTCTGTTGCTCCTGTCGCTGCTAAGTGCTTACCGGATGAGTGTTGTCAAACGCGGCCAGCAGCCGGAGGACGCCGACGACGCCCTGGTGTTGCACCTTGCCCGTCATTGGATCGCGCTCGGGCTTCTGCCGCCGTTGCTCTTCGGATATCTGCTGGCGCCTTTGGCGCCGTTGCCGCTGATCGGCCTCGTCATTCTTGTCTCCTTCATTCCTATCCTTATTCTGTTGCCGCCATTCATCGCGCCCAGGTTTCGCATGCTGCTCTTTTGCCTGGCTGGCGTTTACGCAGCCAGCGCCTTCGTCGCCTGGATGTCGTTTTCGCCGGCCACCAAGCGCGAGGTGCAATTCGCGATCCAGGTTGCGGTCTTCGGAGTCTTCGCGCTCCTGGTCCGCCCTTCCCGCATATCACGTCTGCCAGACGAAGGTCGCCCTACGCGCCTGCGCTTGCTGATTATCAGGCTTGCGGTCTTCATCCTCGGACTTTCCCTGGCGGCAAATCTCTTCGGTTATGTCAGGCTGGCGCAATTTCTCGTCATACTTTGCCTCTACAGCACATTCATTGCGATCAGCATGCTCGCCGGCGTGCGCATCTTCACCTTGCTGCTGCTGCATGGTCTTGACCGCCCTGCCGCTCAGCAATTCGCCGCGGTTCGCTCCTATCGTGATGGCATCGCCCGCTGGGCGCCTCGCGCGCTGCAATGGTCAGGCCTGCTCATCTGGGTCATCGTGACCATTAATCTGCTGGGACTGACCGAATGGGTGGCCGCGCGCATCAAGGACCTGCTCGACTTCCACATTGCCGGAGCAGGCACCAGCATCACCCTGGGCGGAGTACTGGGTTTCTTCCTGATTCTTCTGATCGGCTACGGGATTTCCAGCGGCGTCCGCTTTCTGCTGCGCGAAGAACTGCTCTGTCGCTTCCATCTGGCGCGCGGCTTGCCCGAGCTGATTTCGTCGATGCTCCACTATCTTCTTCTGCTGCTCGTCTTCTTTTTTGCGGTGAACGCCGGTGGGGTGGAGCTCAACAAGTTCACCGTACTGACCGGCGCGCTCGGCGTCGGTGTCGGCTTTGGCCTGCAAAACATCGTGAACAACTTCATCTCCGGGCTAATCCTGCAGTTCGAGCGCCCCATTCACGTAGGAGACGTCCTCGAAGTTGACGGCACAACCGGCAAGGTAACTCGCATCGGCATTCGCTCCAGCACGGTCAGAACGTTCCAGGGCGCCGAAGTCATCATTCCTAACGGCAACTTCATCTCCGGCAAAGTGATCAATTGGACGTTGTCGGAATCGCTGCGCCGAGTGGAGCTGCCGGTCGGCGTCGCTTACGGCACCAATGCCGACCAGGTTTGCAAACTCCTCGACCAGGCTGCTCGTGCTCATGAAAGCGTCCTCACTACGCCTGAGCCTGCCGTTATCTTCAAGGAATTCGGCGACAGCTCTCTCAACTTCGAAGTGCAGTTCTGGGTGATGCAGGAGAGCAACACCATCAAGGTGAAGAGCGAAGTGGCGCTCGCGGTCATGCAGCTGCTGGATGACGCAGGTATCGAGATTCCCTTCCCGCAACGCGATCTGCGCTTGCGCTCCGTCGACGCGACCGCGGCAGCAACCCTGCTTTCGCCGAACGGCTCGGGGCCTCTGACGACCGATAACGGCAGCCAAAGCGAGGACTCGGTTGTCGCCCGCCGGCAAGGCAAGGGCTTTACCACCGGCACCGGTTAGTGGCCAGCCCAGCTCGTCAGAGCGCGCAACAATGGCATTGAATCCACAGCGCCTTCCGTGTCATCGTACAGGCGTAGAATACGGACATCCGTAACCGTTTCGGCTTGCCGTGGGGAAGAAGGGCCGGCCGTGACTCCGGAGGTGACCAGCCCTTGAGCAACCTTCCACAAACTCTGGCCGAACTGCGCCGCAGCGAACAATTCTCCGAACAACGAATGCGCAATCGTCACGTCAAGGACGAGCTGCGCGACAATCTCATCGCACGCCTTCGCGGCAGTGGCCCAATCTTTCCCGGCATTGTCGGATATGACGACACCGTCGTGCCGCAGATCGTTAATGCCGTTCTCTCGCGCCATAATTTCATTCTGCTTGGCTTGCGCGGTCAGGCCAAGAGCCGTATTCTGCGCGCCCTGACCACGCTCCTCGATCCACAGCTTCCCTACGTTCGCGGCTGCGAGATCCACGACAATCCCTACGAGCCGATCTGCCGCCGCTGTCGCGAGCTGCTCGCCAACAACCCTGATGGCGCGCCGATTGCGTACCTCTCGCCTGATGAGCGTTATGTAGAAAAGCTGGCGACCCCCGATGTGACCATCGCCGACCTGATCGGCGACATCGATCCCATTAAAGCGGCGAAGGGCGGACACGAACTGGGCAGCGAATACACCGTGCACTATGGGTTGCTTCCGCGCGCCAATCGCGGCATCTTCGCCATCAACGAGCTCCCCGATCTCGCGGGCAAGATTCAGGTTGGACTTTTCAACATCATGCAGGAAGGCGACGTGCAGATTAAGGGCTACCCGGTGCGGCTGCCGCTGGACGTTGCGCTCGTCTTCAGCGCGAATCCCGAGGACTACACCGCGCGCGGCAAGATCATCACACCGCTGAAAGACCGCATCGGTTCGGAGGTTCGTACGCATTATCCGGCGACGGTTGACGAAGGCATCGCCATCACCTCACAGGAAGCGTGGACCGAACGAAACGGCCATGAACTACATGTCCCCGAGTTCGTCAGCCAGGTGATTGAGCAGATTGCATTCGTCGCGCGCGAGGACAAGCGCATCGACAAGCGCTCCGGCGTAAGCCAGCGGCTGCCCATCAGCGCGATGGAAAACGTCATCTCTAATGCCGAACGCCGCGCGATTCGCTCGGGCGAAAAGCTCGTCGTTCCACGCGTAGGCGACATCTACGCCGCCATGCCGGCGATGACGGGCAAGCTGGAACTGGAGTACGAAGGTGAACTGAAGGGCGCCGACAACGTTGTGCGCGAGATCATCCGCGCCGCCGTCGCCCGCACCTATGACAAATACTTCCACGGCAACGCCAGCATGAACCAGGTGGTGCAGTGGTTCGATCTGGGCGGCGAGATCCAGTTGCGTGACTCCTCCAGCGCGCAGGAGACGCTGCACAAGTTGCGCGCCATTCAGGGCCTGCTCGACAAGCTGAGCGCGCTCGGGCTCACCGGTAAAGAGCCGTCAGAGCTGCTGGTCTCGGGAGCGGAGTTCATCCTCGAAGGCCTCTATGCGCACAAGCGGATCGGCCGCAGCGAGGAGCGAACCTTCACCGCCGGCGAAAAGCCTCAGCAGCAACGCGAGAAACCGCGCCGCCTCGACGACGACGAAGAGGTGCCTGACTTTCGGAGGCATAGAAGGCCGTTTAACTAGCGGCGAGCTGCGAGCCTAACCGCACGAATCGAATTGGCAGCCGACACCTACATGAACCGCGCAAAGGGTGATGACATGCAGGTGGTATTCGTCGAATGTTAGCTAGAGGCTCGTAGCTCGAAGCTCGTAGCTCAGTTATGAAATTCGTCAAATACAAAAAATACGTCCCCGAGCCCGCCTCCGAAATGAGCATGGAGGACCTGCTCAGCGCGCTTTCGGACTACCTGTTGCAAAGCGGCTTTCAGCAGCAGTACATGGATTTCTATGACTTGAAAGACTCTCAGCAGTCGCTGGATGAGCTGCGTCAGGCCATCGCTGAGGCACTCCTGAATAGCGACATGCTCGACGAGCAGATGCGCGAGCAGATCGAGAACATGAGCGCCGAACAGATGGAGCGGCTCATCGACCAGCTGATCGAGCGCATGGAGCAGGAAAACTACATTACCGTCGATCCGCCGCACGATCCCGCACGGCCCTCAACCGCGGGCGGACAAGTCGGGGAAGCGCAATCCCAGGCGCGCTTCGAGATCACCGACAAGAGCCTCGACTTCCTCGGCTTCCGCGCCTTGCGCGATCTGCTCGGCTCCCTCGGCAAATCAAGTTTTGGCCGTCACGACACCCGCGACACCGCCACCGGCGTTGAAGCCAGCGGCGCATCGAAAACCTACGAGTTTGGCGACACTCTAAACCTGGACATCACCGCCACGCTCTCCAACGCCATCCAGCGCGAAGGCCTGAAACTGCCGCTCAACATCGAATACAGCGACCTGCAAGTCCACCAGTGCGAGTACCAGTCCTCCTGTGCGACGGTGCTGATGCTCGACTGCTCGCACTCGATGATCCTCTACGGCGAAGACCGCTTTACCCCCGCAAAGAAAGTCGCCATGGCACTCTCGCATCTCATCCGCACGCAGTACCCCGGTGACTCGCTCTCGCTGGTTCTCTTCCACGACTCCGCTGAAGAGCTGCCGTTGTCGCACCTCGCCCGCGTCAAGGTCGGTCCGTACTACACCAACACACGCGAGGGCCTCCGTATGGCGCAGCGCATCCTCCAGCGCCAGCGTAAAGACATGAAGCAGATCGTGATGATCACCGACGGCAAACCCTCGGCCCTCACGCTGGAAGATGGACGAATCTACAAGAATGCCTTTGGGCTTGATCCCCTCGTGGTGAGCGAGACGTTGAAGGAAGTCTCGAAGTGCAAACGTGCCGGCGTGCTCATCAACACCTTCATGCTCGCGTCAGATTACGGCCTGGTTCAATTCGTGCAGAAAGTCACCGAGATGTGCCGCGGCAAAGCCTACTTCACCACCCCCTACACCCTCGGCCAATATCTCCTCATGGACTACATGTCGCGGAAGACGAAAACTGTGCATTAAGGACAGTTGCTCGTTGGTAGTCATCGGCTTCTAAACGCCGATCTCATTCTTTTCGTGCTATCCTCGCCGCATGGAGATCACAGTCAAGCTACCTGACGACCTCGCCCAGCACGCTGATCCCGCACGCGAAGCGTTAGAGGCCTTGGTCATTGAAGGGTACCGCTCCAGTGTGCTCTCGCATTACCAGGCCAGCCAGATGCTGGGAATCTCGCGAATCGCATTCGACGGCTTTTTGAAGGAGCGGAATGTCTTGGATCATGCATATGACGCTGAAGACCTGGAGCAGGACCGGGCAACCCTTCGGCAACTCGAAAGCAAGGGCCTTCTCAGGAAATGATTGTCGTCGCTGATACCTCTCCACTGAACTATCTCATCCAAATCGATTGCCAGTCGCTCCTCCCTTCGCTCTACGGTCACGTGCTCATACCAGCAGCTGTTCTTGCCGAGCTGCAAAATTCAAGTACTCCCTCAACCGTCCAACGCTGGCTATCAGATCTGCCCGATTGGGTTCGAGTCAGGAAGAACATCTGCTGTACCAGATCCTGCTTTGAGGATTCTTGGACCCAGTGAGCGAGAAGCGATTCAACTGGCTCAGGAACAACATGCCGACCTGCTGTTGATTGATGAGCGCAGAGGTCGGGCTGAGGCGCTGCGTCGTGGCCTGGCGACCACCGGAACGCTTGGCGTTTTGCTCGCGGCTGCGGAACGTGGTTTGGTAGATGCCGTATCCGCCTACAACCGTTTGATGCGGGAAACCAACTTCCGCGCTACACCGGCGCTACAAACAAGCTTCTTGCAACAGATTCGCGGTTCTGAGCGCTGACCACTAACTCCCGCTCCTCCAGTCAATCTCCTCCACGAACTGCCGCGAATCGCGCCAACCCGGCCGCACCTTCACAAAAAGCTCAAGGAATATTTTCGTATTGAGCAGCCGTTCGATCTGAAACCGGGCCGCGCTGCCAATCCGCTTCAATGTCGCCCCTCGCTTGCCGATCAGAATCGCCTTCTGCCCGTCGCGCTCGCAATAGATTGTCGCCGCGATGCGCGTCAGCCTCTCGCCTTCCTCGTACTGATCGATCATCACTGTCGTCGCATAGGGCACTTCCTGATCCGTTGCCAGCAGCACCTGCTCGCGAATCAACTCGGCCACCAGGAAGCGCTCCGGCTGGTCCGTGATCTGGTCCTTCGGGAAATACCGCGGCCCCTCCGGCAACACTTTCACCACCGCATCCAGCAGCGCGTCCAGGCCGTCGCGTTTCAGCGCAGAGATCGGAATCACCTCGGCAAACTCGTGTTGCGATCTGTATTCTGCGATCAAAGGCAGCAGCTTCTCTTTTTCGAGCGCATCGATCTTGTTCAACAGCAGGAAACACGGCTTGTTCTGCTTCTTGATGATGTCGAGCACGAACCTGTCGCCGCTCCCGAACTTTGCCGTCGCGTCCACGATCAGCAGAAGCAGATCGCAGCCCTCCAGCGCGTCGTAGACCTCCCGCATCATCTGCCGGTTGAGCGAATTGATTGGCTTGTGAACGCCCGGCGTATCGACCAGTACGATCTGCCCCGAGGGCCGCTTGCCCTTGTGCTCGACGTTGATGATTCCCTGGATGCGATTGCGCGTGGTTTGCGGCTTGCGCGTGACGATGGCCAGCTTTTCGCCGACCAGCGCGTTCAGCAGCGTCGATTTGCCTGCGTTAGGCCGGCCGATGATGGAAACGAAACCGGAACGAAATGGCATGGCTTTAAATCTGCGACGTTCAGGATGACACAGAATTGAGCTTAGCCGGACGGATGTCTATGCGCTGACCTGCTTGGGCTGAAGGCTGACCCGCACGCGGTCGACGCGTCTCTCAGTTGACTCCAGCACCTCGAAGCGCAGGCCATTCCCTTCCAGCACCTCGCCCGCCTTAGGAATGTGTCCCGCAAGTTCGCTGACGAGACCTGCGATCGTCGTCGCTTCCTTCTCTTCCGGCCGCACTCCCAGCAGCTTCTCCAGCAGATCGATATCGGTGTTGCCGTTGAAGATGTACGACGTCTCGCTCTCCTTCACGATCTCCGATTTCTCATGCTCATCGCGAATCTCACCGACAATCTCCTCGACCAGGTCCTCGATCGTCACGAGTCCCGCAACCCCACCGTACTCGTCGATCACGACTGCCAGCCGTGTATTGTCGCGCTGCATCTCGCGCATCAGCTCACTGCCCAGCTTTGTTTCCGGCACGAAGGACACTTCCGTCTTCATCAGGTCGCCCACTGTCCTGGTGTGCGCTTCGACATCGGGCACCTGCAGCACATCTTTTGCGTAGACGATGCCTTTGATGTGGTCAATGTTCGCCTCGTACACGGGAATGCGCGAATAAGGATACTTATTTAGCAACTCGGTAAATTCTTCGACCGTGGTGGTGACGGGCACAGCAACAATCTCCGGCCGCGGCGTCATCACCTCGCGCACTGTCTTGTCGCCAAACTCCACCACCGACTGGATCAGATCGCGGTCTTTCTCCTCCAGGATTCCCTCTTCCTGGCCCGCTTCAATGAGCGCTTCCACCGCTTCCGAAGGATGCTCCGGCTGCTTCTCGCCATGCTCCTTGGTCAGCGACGCCACGGAAAGTCCAAATCCCAAAATCAAAGTCGCGGGCATTGCAAGATAGATAAGTATCCGCAGCACAGGCGTCCACTTGGCGAGCCACTGCCCTCTGGTGCGCACAAAAAACAAATACGGCAGCAGCTGATGGAAGATGACGATGATGAAGATGAGGCTGACGGCTGCCTGCACCAGGTCCAGAACGACCCAGCGTTTTTCCATGAACAGCACGTAGCCGATCAGCACGCCGATGCTCGCCATCGACAGCTGTGCCAGCACCGTCATCGACAGAGCCGCCCGCTCGCGGCTCACGTGCAATCGCGGCTCCACGCGCTCCTCATACGCTTCGATGTTCTCCTGGAACTCGCGCGAGAGAAACTTGCCCATCTCGGCGTAGAGACGGTCCACATAGGAGACGAGCGTCAGCAGTCCCATGAGGACGAGCAGCAGGATGGCTAACAGGATGCTCATCGGCGCCGTCCATTGCGTGCAACTCGGGCGCCAGACCGGAGCACCCTGCGGGCACGCCCAAATTTCGCCTGCGCACGCTCAATCAGGCCTATCGGCAGCTTGAGCTTTGACCGCAAATCCGCTTCAAGCACGCGCATTTCGCCGTTATCGCGTTCGTGATCGTAACCTGCCAGGTGCAGCAGGCCGTGAAGAACCAGGATCTTCAGTTCCGTCTCTGCGGAATGGCCGAGTTCGGCTGCATTGGCTGCTGCAATCTCGCCTGAGATGGCGATGTCGCCCGCGGCTTTAGCCTCCTTCGAGGGCAGCTCGAAGCTCAACACATCTGTGGCTTCGTTCTTTCCACGGAAGCGGCGATTCAGCTCTCGGATTTGATCGCTGCTGGTGATGAAAATCGTGACTTCACCGGCCAGGCCTACCGCCCGCTGAGCCTTTTTCGCGAACAGCCTTAGGGCGGCTTCGCGGACCCCATCAGGTTGGTAATCGAGCAGGAGCACTAGCTTCTCAAGAATAAATGGGAGGGCACGAGGCCCTCCCACATTATGGTACCAAGTTTCTATTCCGATAAGCGCTCTTGCGAACTTGCAGCCTCGCCCGGAGGCACCTCGGCGACGGCAGCCTCACGCTCAATGCTGGTCGTAAACACCCGGCCATCATTCGCGCGCGCCGTCGCATAACCGCTGGCGTTCTTCAGCTCCAGCGAGAGCGATAGCTGCTCGTTGCGGCCCTTATAGTCCTCGTAGGCGCGGATGATGCGCTGTACCAGGTGATGGCGCACCACATCGCCCTCATCGAAGTAGCAGAAGTGAATACCCTCGACCTTGCCGAGAATGTCGATCGCCTCGATCAGCCCGCTGCGATTGGCGTTAGGCAAATCGATCTGCGTCACGTCGCCCGTAATCACCGCCTTCGAGTTGAATCCCAGGCGCGTGACAAACATCTTCATCTGCTCCGACGTCGTATTCTGCGCCTCGTCAAGAATGACGAACGCGTCGTTCAACGTACGCCCGCGCATAAATGCGATCGGCGCGATCTCGATGACGTTCTTTTCCAGGTAGCGGTCGACCTTGTCCGGCTCCAGCATGTCATACAGCGCGTCATAGAGCGGGCGAAGATAGGGATCGACCTTCTCCTGCAACGTTCCCGGCAGGAAGCCCAGGCGCTCGCCGGCCTCTACCGCCGGACGAGCCAGCACAATGCGATTCACGCGCTTGGACAGCAGCGCCGAGATCGCCATGGCAACCGCGAGGTAGGTCTTGCCTGTTCCGGCAGGTCCCACGCCGAAGACCATATCGTGCTTCTCGATGGCTTCGAGATAGCGGCGCTGGTTGATGCTCTTCGGCTGCACCGTGCGCTTGCCGAACGAGCGCTGCTTGCCGGCCTCGGCCAGCCCGCGCAAAGTCGCGGTGTCATCCGTCGTGAGCACCTTAATCATGGAGCCCAGATCGCCGTTCACGAACGAATGTCCCTGGTGCAGGAGGTGCTCGTAATCGGCAAAGACCTGTTCCGCGCGGCTGACGTCGCCGGCGGCTCCGGTGATCTCAATGGAATCGGCCCGCAGATTGATGGTCACGTTCAAACCATCTTCCAGCAGGCGCAGGTTTTCGTCTCGGGTGCCAAACAGGGTTTCGATATTCGCGCTTATATCAATGTTCTTCTTCATCTAGGGTCGGAAGACAACCTCCAGTTGGGTCGGGCCGGACAATGACGTTGTTGATGACGTATTGCAGCGGAGGAAGGGAGTACGGCCGGAAGTAGGTCCAAGCCAAAAACCACGCTCATTGGCCGCTAGCGTAACCCCGTTTTGCGGCGGAGTCAATCCTACGGACGGGCTAGTCAATGCTGATTGAGGTACGTTTCCTGGAGTTGGTAACAAATTCCCCCTTCCTTTTATTTAGATGGCTAAAGCTGGCAAAAGGACCACTTCCGCCCCTGCCGTTAGTTAGCCGCCGACGCCCTGTGACAACTTAGCACTGTTCCGTGAACAGCCGATAAACGGAAGGCGGATTTTTCGCAGAGATGGGTGCTTGCAGTTACCGGGAGTTGGCGGAATCAGCGGTTAGCTGGCATCGAGAATTGGCACGATCGGCATTTGCAGCCGTCGAAGTTCAAGCTTCCGACGACCCAACCCCGAAGGGGTGGCATTCAGCTTAGCCCAGGACGCAGTCCTGGGTAGAACGGAGTAGATTGGTCGAGTCCCGTAGGGACGGCAGGGATTTGAAGCAAACGTTGTCCGCCGATGGATGAATCCAGAACGGCGCCCGGCCTCGATTTGCCTGACGCAGCGACATTCCAGTAAAATCAACTATTCGGCACACGTCGAGATTCCCCACCAAGGATTACATCAAAGTATGGCGAACCACTATTCGGCGCTGAAGCGTGCGCGCCAAACCGAGACCAAAACTACGCGCAATCGCGCCAACAAATCGCGCCTGCGTGGCGCGCTCCGTTCCCTCAAGCAGGCCATCGCGAAGGGCGACAAAGAGACCGCCCAGAGCGCTTATCGCGCGACCGTTTCCGTAGTGGATAAGGGTGTCCAGAAGGGCGTCATCCACAAGAACACGGCCAGCCGCTACAAGTCCCGCCTCAGCGCGAGAGTGAAGGCCCTCGCCGCGAAGTAGAATCACCTGCCAGGGGAACAGCGACCGGCAATGTTCCCCAGACGCTTCGAATCATTCCCGTCGAGCCCGCAAACCTGAAGTTTGCAGCCATCCAATTTGGAAGCGGTCAGCGGTTTCCTAGAGTTCGGATTTCTGCTAATCCGAGCAGTCGCTGATCGGCTGTGGCCAAAACCAGCTCGAGGACTTGGGCAGTGGCGGCAAGCATCCGATCCGCAGGGTCCTGATGCAACGGAAGGCGGCTCGCAGCCAGCGCGATTTCATGGGTCAGCGGCGCTTCGCGCGTGACTGCGGTCGCATCCTGCAACCACCGACCTATATCGGCGGGAAGGCGAATTCTTCCTTTGTCGTGTAAGGTCAGGGCTTCCCACGTGCTGATGGGAGAGAGCCAGAGTTCGTTGTCCGGCTTGTGCAACTCGCGTAAGAGACGGGGTCCCAGCCGGCGCGGTTCAAAGTATGCCCACAGCCAAATATGCGTGTCGAGCAGTATCCTCAATCGCGCAGCGCCTCCCACTCGTCTGGCTCATTGGCGGGAGAAAGGGTATCGCCGAGAATCTTCCCGGTGCCTTTACCCGACCCTATCCACGCTTTGCGATCAACTTGAACCTCGGCCGGAGGTACGACGTCCGCTACTGCCTTTCCGAAGCGCGTTACCCTGATTGGCCGCTTCGTCTTGGCAACCTGTTGCAGCAGCGACAGGCACTTGGCCTTAAATTCAGAGATAGCGATTTCCTGCATGGCTTTCTCCTGACCAGTATTTTAACCATAGTCAACGTATTGGTCAATCATGGCGGTAATGCCTGAGTGGGCTGTGGTTCTAACCCTTCAGTAGAAACTTGGCCTCTAGCTGCTGGTCGCCAGCTGCTGCCTCTTTTCCGCATGCAGTTGCTGCAGGGCGTAAACTTTCGCCTCGCCGCGCTGGAGGGCCGCAATGCCCTCGCAGGCGGCGCGCGCGGCCGAAAGGGTGGTGATGGTGGGAATATGCGCGGTCACAGCCGCGCGACGGATTGCCTTCTCGTCAAACCAGGGCTCGACCCCATGCGGCGTGTTGATGATCAGCTGAATGCGTTCGCCCTTGATCAGGTCAACGACATTCGGTCGCCCTTCTTTCACCTTGTAGACACGCTCGACGCGCAAGCCGGAGTGCTCCAGGACGCGCGCCGTCCCATGAGTAGCAACAATGCTGAATCCCAGCTCGACGAAGCGGCGCGCCAGTTCCGGCATGAAGGGCTTGTCGCGATCGTTACCGCTGAGGAAGACCGTACCCGACGTCGGCAGCAGCTGTCCCGCGGCGGCCTGCGCCTTCCCGAAGGCTTCGCCAAAATTGTCCGCAACGCCCATCACCTCGCCTGTCGACTTCATCTCTGGGCCGAGCACGGTATCGACGCCCGGAAACTTGCCCCACGGGAAGACCGGTGATTTCACAAAGTAGAAGTTGCCCGTGTCGAGATCGGTCTGCCGCTCGATGTTCTCCGGCAGAAACTCGCGCAGCTTGCGCCCAGTCATCAGCCGCGCAGCAATCTTCGCCAGTGGTATTCCCGTAGCTTTTGAAACATACGGCACGGTGCGCGAGGCGCGCGGGTTGACCTCGATGACGTACACGCGATTGCGCTGAATCGCGTACTGGACGTTCATCAGGCCGACGACCTTCAGCGCGCGCGCCAGCTGGAAGGTGTATTGCCGGATCGTATTGAGCAGGTGCTTGGGGATGTCGACCGCCGGCAGCACGCAGGACGAATCGCCGGAATGAATGCCAGCTTCCTCGATGTGCTGCATGATGCCACCGATGACAACGTCCTCGCCGTCGGAAATCGCATCAACGTCAATTTCGGTTGCCGATTCGAGGAAGTGGTCGATCAACACCGGCCGCTCCTGCGAGTACTCGACGGCCTCCTTCATGTACTGGATGAGGGAAGCGTCGTCGTAAGCCAGCACCATCGCGCGTCCACCCAGCACGTACGACGGTCGAACCAGCACAGGATAAGAAATGCGATTGGCGTGCTCGACAGCCTCTTCGATGCTGGCCGCGGTCGCTCCGCGCGGCTGCGGGATCGAGAGCTCTTCCAGCAGTTTGCCGAACCGGCGGCGATCTTCGGCGAGATCGATGCTCTCCGGAGACGTGCCGATGATCGGCACGCCCGCGGCCTTCAATGGCAGTGCAAGGTTCAGCGGCGTCTGCCCGCCGAACTGCACGATCACGCCCACCGGAGCTCCGCCCGAAGCCTCGTGCTCGTAGACCTCCATCACGTCTTCATAGGTCAGCGGCTCGAAGTAGAGCCGGTCGCTGGTGTCGTAGTCGGTCGAGACGGTCTCCGGATTGCAATTGATCATGATCGTCTCGTAACCGTCCTCACGCAGCGCGAATGCCGCATGGCAGCAGCAGTAGTCGAACTCAATTCCCTGTCCGATGCGATTGGGACCGCTGCCCAGGATGATCACCTTCTTGCGATCGGTGGCCGTAGCCTCGTCTTCGTCTTCGTATGTGGAATACAAATACGGTGTGTAGCTCTCGAACTCCGCCGCGCAGGTGTCGACGCGTTTGTAGACCGGGCGAACCTTGTGCTCCTTGCGCAGCTGATGGATCTTTTCCGCCGCGGCGCGGCCGTTCTTCATCTGCAAGGCCTCGCCCAGTCGAGCGTCGGAGAAGCCCATGCGCTTGATCTCGCGCAGGCGCTCAGCGTCGATCGGCTCGGTTCCCAGCTTCGCCTGCACATCGGAAACTTCTTTGAGTTGGTGCAGGAACCAGGGATCGATGTTGGTCATCTGCGCGATCTCGCGCACGGTCATCCCCTGCGAGAGCGCATAGCGGATGTATTGCAGCCGCTCGGGATGCGGGGTGACCAGGCGCTTGGTCAGGATGCGAGGCTCGATCTCGTCGGCATCCACGCGCTTGCCGGTCTCGAGCGAGCGCACAGCCTTCAGCAGCGCCTGCTTGAAGGTGCGGCCGATCGCCATCACCTCGCCGACCGACTTCATCTGCGGACCAAGCGACTCGTCGGCGCCGGGGAATTTCTCGAACTGCCACTTGGGAATCTTGACGACGACGTAATCAAGCGTCGGCTCGAAGCAGGCGGGAGTCTTGCGCGTGATGTCGTTGGTGATCTCGTCGAGCGTGTAGCCGACGGCAAGCTTCGCCGCGATCTTGGCGATGGGGAATCCCGTCGCCTTCGACGCCAGCGCCGACGAACGCGAGACGCGCGGGTTCATCTCGATGACAACCATGCGCCCGTTATGCGGATCGACGGCGAACTGGATGTTCGATCCGCCCGTCTCGACGCCGATCTCTCGAATAACAGCAATCGCCGCGTCGCGCATCGCCTGGTATTCGCGATCGGTCAGCGTCTGTGCCGGAGCAACGGTGATCGAATCGCCCGTGTGTGTGCCCATGGGATCGAAGTTCTCGATCGAGCAGATGACGATGACGTTGTCAGCGAGATCGCGCATCAGCTCCAGCTCGTACTCTTTCCAGCCGAGCACCGACTCTTCGATCAGCACCTCGTGAACTGGCGAGAGGTCAAGACCGCGCGCAAGCAGCTCCAGCAGCTCTTCGCGGTTGTAAGCGATGCCGCCACCCGTTCCGCCGAGAGTAAACGAAGGCCGCAGGATTACCGGGAAGCCAATCTTGCTGCTGAAGTCAATGCCGTCCTTGAGATTGTTCACCAGCGACGACTTCGGCACGTCCAGCCCGATCGCCGTCATCGCATCTTTGAACAGCAGCCGGTCTTCAGCCTTCTTGATGGCGCCGAGCTGGGCGCCGATCAGTTGCACGCCGTACTTTTCCAGCACGCCCCCGTCGGCCAGCTCGACGGCAAGGTTCAGCGCAGTTTGCCCACCCACGGTCGGAAGCAGCGCAAAGACGCCCGGCGCACCGCTGTCACGCAGCATCTCAGCTTCGAGACGGATGATCTCTTCGAGATAGGTACGGGTGAGCGGCTCGATGTACGTGCGGTCGGCCATCTCCGGATCGGTCATGATGGTGGCCGGATTGGAATTGGCGAGCACAACCTCGTAACCTTCGGACTTGAGCGCCTTGCAGGCCTGCGCGCCGGAGTAGTCGAACTCAGCCGACTGGCCAATGACGATCGGCCCCGAGCCGATGATGAGTACCTTCGCGATGTCGTTGCGGCGTGGCATGGATTAGGTCTTGACTGTTAGTGTCTCTTCCGCGGCAACAAGGGCCGCGCTATCAGAATTGTCATCACGAGCGAGCTTCAGCTCGCGAGGGATCTGCTGTTCTTCCGCCCGTTCACCATCAGTGCTCGCACCTTCAAAATTGTCATCACGAGCGGAGCGAGGGATCTGCTGTCCGCCCGACGTGGCATGAAGCATCCTGACCGGCTTTCCCCATTCCAGTGACAAGTCTTCCCAAGTCGGATTCGTAGTTTCTATCAATGCGACCCTTCTCCGACGGTCCCAACTCTTGATTTCTTCTTCCCGTCCGATTGCATTCCCGACGTAGTGAAAACGCTCGAAGTAAACCAGCCTGTTAATCCTGTACTTACGCGTGAAGCCTTCAATCATGCCTGCCTTGTGCTCCTTCACGCGGCGCTCGATGTCATTCGTGACACCGGTGTAGATGCGGCGTGACCTGCTCGCCATGATGTACACCCAGAAGCGCCAATCACGAGTCATAGCTTCCTTCCACTACAGACGAACAGCAGATCCCTCGTCGGGCTGAACCACCCCACCAAGCGCAAAAGCGGCGCTTGGCGGGGACCCCGGTCGCCCTCCTCGTGATGACAATTCATGTGGTGCGAACATCTTTGGCTCCTAACCAGTCCTATCCGGCTCGCTGCGTCACGGGTGATGCCATCGAACTCACCAGAGATTGCGCGGTCCGCTCTTGGGCAGCCCCTCACTTCTTCCACTCCTCCATCATCTTCACAAAATCCTTGAACAAGTAATGCGAGTCGTGCGGGCCGGGTGAGGCTTCTGGGTGATACTGCACGCTGAACAGCGGAAGCGAGCGATGCCGCAGCCCCTCGAGCGTGTTGTCGTTCAGGTCGATGTGCGTCAGGTCAACTTCGCTCGGCTTCAGCGAATCGGGGTCAACGGCGAAGTTGTGATTATGCGCCGTGATCTCGACCTTGCCGGTCGTCATCTGCTTCACCGGATGATTGCCGCCGTGATGCCCGAACTTCAACTTGTACGTCTTGCCACCAAGCGCGAGCCCGATCAGCTGATGGCCAAGGCAGATGCCGAAGATCGGCACGCGTCCCATCATCCTGCGAATACTCTCCTGCGCGTACGTCACCGGCTCAGGATCGCCCGGCCCATTCGACAGGAACACTCCATCCGGCTTGAGCGCGAGCACGTCTTCCGCACTGGTCGTCGCCGGTACAACGGTTACATTGCACTCCTCTCCCACCAGCCTGCGCAGGATGTTGTGCTTGATGCCGTAGTCGTACGCGACGACGTGATGCTTCGCCGGCGCGTCCTTCACCCCGACCACCTCTGTCGGCTCGTGCGAGCGCACGCCTTCATTCCACTGATACACGCTGCGCGTCGTTACTTCCTTCGCCAGATCGGTTCCGTCCATCTTCGGAATCGAGCGCGCCTTCGCGATCAGCTTGTCTGTGTCGGCCTCCAGCGTGGAGATCACCCCGCGCATGACGCCGTTATCGCGCAAGTGCCGCACGAGCGCACGTGTGTCGATCTCGGCCAGCACGGGAATCTTGTAGCGCTCCAGATACTCCTCGGCCACCTCCTGCGAGCGCCAGTTCGAGCTCACGCGCGAGAACTCGCGCACGATCAGGCCCTCGATGTAAGGCCGCGTGGCTTCGTTGTCTTCGGAGTTGGTGCCGTAATTGCCGATTTCAGGATTGGTGAGGACTACGATCTGGCCGGCGTAGGAGGGGTCGGTGAAGATTTCCTGATAGCCCGTGATGGAGGTGTTAAAAACAACTTCCCCGTAACATTCACCTTTTGCTCCGTAGCCTTTGCCGCGGAAGATCCTGCCATCTTCCAGCGCAAGGATTGCCTGCATTCGATCTCCGGGGAGTGGATTTTGATGATTTTATCAGGGAATCCGCGAACGCATAAGAGGCGTTCGGCAGGAAATCGCATGTTGCACAATCTATCGTGCAATCACGGCTGCTCTGTAAAGAAAAAGCCCGCAATAGTGAAGATCGCGGGCCTTAGACCGCAAAATGCTAAGCCGCTTTGGCCTGAATATTCACAGTACTGGCGATCTGGGTGAGTTTGTTGTCAGCATCCGCTTCTTCGTTCAGCGTCTGCTGCAACAGGTTGGCCATCTGGCTCTGATTGAGCAATTTGGCATAGGTCCGGACCGTCCCGTAAGCGGCGATCTCGTAGTGCTCCACACGCTGCGCCGCGCTGATGATTCCAGCATCGATAGCGCTGGGATCGCCACCCGCCGAAACCATGTCGCTGCCTTCCTTCAGCAAGCCTTTCATGCCTTTGCAGCTCTCGCCGGTCGACTTCTCGCCCAGCATCTGGAAGATCTGGTCCAGGCGCGAGATCTGGTGCTTGGTAATGCTGAGGTGTTCCTGTAATGCGTGCTTTAACTCTGGATGATGCGCCGCGTCAATAAGTTTGGGTAGCGCCTCCGTGATCTGGTCCTCGGCGTCGTAAATGTCGCGTAATTCTTTTAAGAAAAGTTTCTGCAGATTTTCCAGCTTCATTGAGAACAAGGCCATACTGCCTCCATAAAAATTGATGTCCTGGCTGTGTGATGGCACGCCCCGCGCAGGTGTTGTTCGGAGCGGAAAAACCTGGCGCGTGTGGAACTATTTGCTCCAGATATGGAGCAGTCCGACCAACCAGGCGAGGAACGCAGCGACGATTACAACCGCGAGCAGCGCAGAGGATGCAGCGCTGTTGACTTTATCGAGCTGGGGCTTGGGTTTCCGCAGCTTCAGCATCCACGCGCAAAGCCCGACGGCAGTCGGGCCCGCAAACACGGACAATGCACGTTGCGCCGTGCTGGAAAGCTCCCGCGTCGCGGTCATCATGTCGACGACGAGAATCACCAGCAATCCTATCGAGAAGGCTTGCAGCCATCGCAGTCTCGTGTGCAGCTTTGCCGCGTGTCGAAGCCGCTCGTCCCTGCTTCTGGCTTCGGCCTCCTCACGACGGCGTAGATTTTCGCCGGCTGTCTGATTCAACTCGTGCAAGCCCGCGATGAGTTGCTCAAAGCCGATTTCCCCGGAGAAGCTTCGCAGCAGCTCGTTCCCGGGCAAGGTGAGCGCGTGCTTGATCTCGGCCGCACGCAGCCTCAACGCCTCGCCGTCAGCCACAGCCGACTTGAGCGCGCCATAGTCTTCTCTTGCGGTTGTCCGTTTCCCCACATCGCTCGGGCGGGCCGCAACAGCCTCGCGAAGGCGCGCGATCTCACGCACCAGCGACATGACGGCCGCGAACTGATCGCGGTCTTTCGACTCCGCCAAAGGACTCTTCTGCGCGATAGCAATGCCGCGATGACTCCAAACGGCCACGCGATCCGGCGCGATATGCACGTGCCTCTCCGCGAAATCCCCGGGCATTGCCCCCGGTTCTTCGGGGTAGAGCACCTGCCAGAGCGTCTCCGCAATTTGCTTCGCCAGTCCAAGCGGCGCGGGCGTTGTCGCCAGGACCTGGACATCGGCACGCAAGCGAACTGCCGCATAGCGAAAGTAACCCTCACTTGGCGGTGCGCTCTGTAATGGGGAGTTGAGATCGAACTGTTGAGGGGGCCTGTTGTCCCGCTCTGGGGCGGAGGAGAAATCGACCACGGTCACTTGCGGCCCATCCACCAGAGATTGGGCGGCATAGATAGCGTTTTCCAGTTCCGTGCGAACTTCCTCAACGATGGGATCGTCGCGCAGATCATTCCGTTCTCCCGGCGGCCCGATTACGGTGCCTCGGCGTGGGGCCCTGACCAACGTGCCAAAGCTGCTTTGTCCGCCTATCCACGGATCGGCGCGCACCAGCTCCGCCGCTGCGGATGCCTCTCGCGGCTGCAATTCCGCCATGGGCTCGCTCTGCTGCTGCGTGCGTCGTGCCTCTACTTCCTTCGTCTGCAATCGTGACCACACGGTGTAAAGATGCCGGCCCTTGGCGCGATCGGGGGCGATGGAGAAAACGTAGTTGCTTTTATTCACGGCTCCATCTGGCCTTCCACCCGAAATAGCTATCGCCGTAAATTCAAAACCGGCGCCCAATGCGGAATCCTCAATTTCGAGCCGCGCCCACTCCTCAAACAGCAGGCACTCCGGATCGCGCAGGTAAATAGCGTCCGTAGGAATGCGGAAGGTATCGGCAAGCAGCAGATCTTCCGCGTTCACCTCTTGCGGCCTGCCCTCAAGCTCCTGCAGCAAAACTTCTTTCGGAGTTTTGAAGAACTGTGCGGACGGGGCCTCCGCCTCAGGCAGAAAGACGATGGAACGGCGCGCACGCTGGACGTCCCGTGGATACAAGTCTGCCTCGCGGTCCAGCATCGCCAGCTCCGGAGCGAAGCGAGTGCTGCCTTCGAGCACAGAATCGAAGATGGGATTCAGTTCGTCCGCCAGCAGGCACGATCTGACTTCGTCGAAGAACTCGGTTGCGCCGCTGCTCTCGTTCAAGTAATCACGTCCGCACTTCATCGCCGCCCAGAGAATCGAGTGGAGCGCACGCTGGCGGGGGCAGGATATCGGACGGCGGCCGTCGAGGTAGGAAGCGTAGGCGGCCAGAAGCATGGGCCAGCGATGTTCTTTTGGCACGCGATTCAGGTCGAGATGGAACCAGTCGATCTTCGGCTTGTCCGCAAGATCAAGCCAGCCGTCCGGATTCAGGCCGTAGCTCTGCCAATCAAGGGCGGCATCGGGTGATTCAATGATCCAGCGCGCCAGATACATCGAGCAGAACGCATCGAAGTCCGGCTCCTGGTGCGTAACCAGCCAGATGACCTCGAAGGTGGATTGCGTGAATCGTTCGCGGATGCGATTGGCTTTGTGAAGTACCGCGGCTGTAGCCGATGGAAATTGTGTCGCGGAGGCGCGATGATCGAGGACGACAAGGGGTTCGTTAGGACCCCAGCAGGTCCCGCCGACGTCAACAGCAAGCTCGTTCGCAAAGAGAGTTCCCGGAGATTCTGAGGCGGCATCCACGCTCCTGGTTCGCGGATCGCCGGTGAATACCGTCCCGAAATCGACATACCGGTACCTGACAACAGGGGCCATCAGTTCGACTCAGAGGAGGGGTCCGGGGTGGGGCGATTGGGATTCTAGCACGCGACCTCAGGCACAAGCGCAGCAAGTGCCGGGACGCGGAATAGTGTGTTGAGTGCGCTCGACTAATGATGGCAAAGCTTACTTACAACCCAGGCTCGCCGCCGCTTAACAACGCCTCGGCGATCTCGATCCACTCCTCTTCCAGAGAAGTGGTGGAAGCTGGCTTGTCCGCGCGACGGTACCAGTAGCCGGCATTCGACAAGTCTCCTTGCTTGCGGTGCAGGTAAGCGTGCACCCATGCGCCGGCCGGACCCTCATCCTGTTGCGCCGATTCGTGAGCACGCTTCCAGTCACCCTTGGCCTCCCACCATAAGCCGGCGAGAGCCTGGCTCAGCTGGCGCGGTGGTTCGTCGCGAACAATAGAATCGCGAAATTCCTGGAGAGTCATGGATTCTGTGTTGACTGGCCCATGCCGGTCTAGCTGGCGGGCATTGCTGCCGTAGCGTTGACGAAGTCCACTACGGGCTGGTGTGGGATGATGCCGGCGGCATGGCCCATTTCGAGCAGCTTCCGGATGGCCTCGCGGCCATCGTCGCCATAATCGAGCGTGCGCTCATTCACGTACATACCGACAAACTTGTCGGCCAGCTGCGGATCGAGGTCGCGAGCGAACTGCATGGCATATTGCAACGCCTCCTCGCGATTATCCAGAGCGTAGCGGATGCTGTCGCGCAGCGCTGCGCAGCAGGCTGCCATCAGCTCCGGGCCCAGGTCGCGGCGGATGGCATTACCACCGAGCGGCAATGGCAGTCCGGTTTGATCGCGCCACCACTTCCCCATATCGACAATCTTGTGCAGCCCCGACTTGTTGAACGTGAGCTGGCCTTCGTGAATGATCAGCCCCGCTTCGAACTGGCCGGCCAGAACTCTGGGGATAATGTCATCGAAGGGGACAACCTCCGTCGCGATCTCGGGCGCGAACAGCTTCAGCGCCAGGTACGCCGTTGTCATCGTCCCCGGTACAGCGATTTTGCTTTGCTTGATCTCTTCGACCGGGATATTTCGCGAGGCCACGATCATGGGACCGTATCCTTCGCCGACGCTGCCGCCGCTGGGCATCAACGCGTACTTGTCCTGGATGTACGGGTAAGCGTGGAAGGAAATCGCGGTGATGTCGTAGACGCCTTCCATCGCCTTGCGATTCAGCGTCTCGATATCGCAGAGCGTGTGCTTGAACTTGACGTCCGGCACGCGAATCTTGTTTGTCGCCATGCCGTAAAACATGAATGCGTCGTCAGAGTCAGGGCTATGAGCGACGTGGATTTCACGAACTTCTTTTCGAGATTGGCGAGTCATAGGCGTGTGCGGCTCGGTTGGTTTTCCGAGTTCAAGTTAAAGGCTGCGAAAAATCGCGGCTAAGAAAGCAGATGCTAAAAACTTCGGCGCAAACGACGGCCGGCCGCCGCAGCGACCATGACCTTCGACACCTCAGCAAATAGGAACGGGTACAAGCCAAAGAACGCAGCCTGCCGCCAGCTGTGCGTCATCACCGCCAGCCAGCTGATGCCGGCCGCGAACAGTACGATCTCGGCAACCACGGCAGCAACCAGGTTGCGCGCAAAGCTCGCATTGCCGCGCTCGGCAATCCAACCCGCCAGAAATGCGATGACTGGATACGCCCATAAATATCCGCCCGTTGGACCAAGCATCTGCGCGAAGCTGCCCGGCCCGGGTTGCGCAAAGACCGGAAGGCCCATACAACCCCATGCCAGGTACAGAGCTGCGGCAGCAAATCCGCGGCGGCTGCCAAGAGTAATTCCTACCAGCAGGACACCAAAGTTGGCCAGCGTCAGCGGCACAGGCGTAAAGGGCAGCGGCAGAGTCAGGCGCGCGCAAACCGCGATGACCGCGCTGGCACAAATGACAATTGCCGTCTGTTTCAGCAGGCTAAAGGAGCGTTCGGAGATATCAGTATGGATAGGAATTGCCTTTGACATCGCTTACCTCACAGAAGCTAGGAACACTGTAAGAACCCTTACGGAACTGTCTCTCCGGCGCCTTCTTTGGGTGCGCTTTCTATGATGGAAGGCTGTGTCGCTCCGCCCGCCTGCTCCGAACCCGGTTGAGCTGCGGGTGTTGTCGCCCCGGATGTCTGGCGAAGATGCCGCTTCACGCGGAAGTGGATCGCCAGAATCACTGCTACTACTGCCGCGGTACCAAGCACCAGCAGTGAGAAAAAAACTTTGATTACCACAGATTGACAGGATATCAGAACGAGAATCGAGGCAAGCCCATTTTCGTCACCGTTGAGAGCGGCGACGCTCACAGCGTCCCATATTGCTACTCTTTGACGGTAATTCCCAGCGCCTTCATCTTGCGGTACATGTGGCTGCGCTCCAGCCCCAGGACTTCGGCGGTGCGGCTGACGCTGCCATGGTTCTCATCGAGCTTCTTGAGGATGTAATCGCGCTCGTAGGCGGCGCGGGCCTGATGCAGGCTGGAGAAGTCGCCGAGTGTGCTGCGTCCGCTCTCGCGATAGACCAGCGTCGGCAGGTGCTTGCGTTCCAGTTTGTTGACCGAGGGATTCATGATGACGATGCGCTCGATCAGGTTTCGCAGCTCGCGCACGTTGCCTGGCCACGAGTAACGCATCAGGGCATCAAGAGTGTCGTCCATGATCTCCTTCGGACGGCGGTTATACCGCTGCGAGAACTCCTTGAGGAAGTGCCGCGCGAGAAGGGGAATGTCTTCTTTCCGCTCACGTAGCGGCGGGACATAGAAGGGAATGACGTTCAGGCGGTAAAAGAGGTCCTCGCGGAAATTGCCCTTCGAGATCTCTTCTTCCAGGTCCTTGTTGGTCGCGGCGATGACCCGGGCGTCGACCGTGATCGGCTCTTCATCGCCTACGGGAGCAATGCGTCCCTCATCCAAGGTGCGCAGCACCTTCGATTGCGTCTTGAGGCTCATATCGCCGACTTCGTCGAGAAAGAGCGTGCCTCCGTCGGCCTTCTGAAACTTCCCTTCCTTATCGGCAGTCGCTCCCGCGAACGCGCCCTTGCGATGACCGAAGAGCTCGCTCTCGATAAAGTCTTCCGGTATGGCCGCGCAGTTGACCTCGACGAACATCGCGTCCTTGCGCAGACTCTGCGAATGCAGCGCGCGCGCCGCCAGTTCCTTACCGGTGCCCGACTCGCCATAGATCAGCACGCGACCATTGGTTGGGGCCATCAGCCCAATCTGCTGGCGCAAGGCCTTGATCGGTATGCTGTCACCCACGATGACGCTGCGCGCCTGGAACTGCTTCTTGAACTCGATGTTCTCGCTGCGCAGACGTTTGGCTTCGATCGCGTTCTTCAGCACAATCAGCGTGCGCTCGATGGAAAGGGGTTTCTCCAGGAAGTCGAAAGCGCCCAGCTTGGTCGCGCGCACCGCGCTCTCGATGTTGCCGTGCCCCGAGATCATGATTACCTCAGGATGATCTTCGCGCTCAACCAGCTTCTCCAGCGTGTCGATACCATCCATGCCGGGAAGCCAGATGTCGAGCAGCACCACCTCGGGCGATTTGTGACGCAGCATCTCCAGGCACTCCTCGCCGCTGCTTGCCAGCAGGGTGCCGTAGCCTTCGTCCGCCAGCACGCCCTCCAGCGTGCTGCGGATCTGCGACTCATCGTCCACGATCAGTATGGTGTGCATGTTGACAGCTTAATCCGAGGCGAGATCGAGCGCAGCCCCGGTCCGGAGGTCGATTGCGGCCCTTCAGACGATAGCCGTCTCGACGGCCACTTCCTGGGCCACAGGTAACTCTACGATAAAGCGGGTGCCGACGGGGTCGTTCTCTTCGACGCGAATGGAGCCGTGATGGTCTTCGATAATGCGGCTCACGATGGCGAGGCCCAGACCCGTCCCTCGCCGCTTGGTGGAGAAATAAGGCAGAAAGAGCTTTTCCTTCACTTCCGGAGTCACGCCGTGCCCAGTGTCGGCCACCACGATCTCAACCGAGTCGCGATCTTCCATGACCGCGGTGGAGATGACGATCTCCTTCATCAGCGAATCCTGCAATGCCTCGGCGGCATTGTCCACCAGGTTGGCGATGACTCGCTTCATGGCCTCAGGATCGGCCTGCACGAGGGGCAAGTCGGGGCCGAGCGCGCGCTGCACGCCAATGCCATCGAGTCTTCCGTCAAACATCAGCAAGGCTTCATTGACGATGGTATTGATGTCGGAAGGTTGCGGCTTGGCGGCCGGGAACCTGGCCAGCGTCGAAAACTCGTTGACCAGCTTGCGGACGGTCTCCACCGAAGAGCCGACGGTGCCGGCGCACTGGCGGATGATCTTCATCGACGCCGCATCGGGAGGCGTGGCGCGCTCCAGGTGACGCTGGATCCGCTCGGCTGCGAGAGCCAGCGGCGTAAGCGGGTTCTTGATTTCGTGTGCGATGCGGCGCGCCACTTCGCGCCATGCCGCCTGCTTCTGCGCGCGCAACAAGTCGGTCAGATCTTCCAGCACCACCACGTAACCGGTGCGCTGGCGTCCATTGCGCGATGTTGTGAGCGGCGGATCAAGCGAGGCTACTGTCACGGCTACGTTCAGATTCACACGCGTGGTGGCCGTTTCCAGCTGGCTGGTCGTGCTGCCCATGCGATCGGCCTTGCGCAACATGTGCTCAAGGTCGGCGACGGCTTCGGTAGAAAACAGGTCGTCCAAGGTTCTCGCGGATATCGGCGGATTCTCGTCGAGCCGCAGCAGCCGCCGCAGCGCGCCATTGGTATGAACAATTCGCCGCGATGCGTCGAGGGAGAGCACACCGGAAGGAACGCTCTCCAGAATGGTCTCGATATGGCGCGTCCGCTGCTCCAGTTGCGCATTCGCTTCGGCCAGGTCGCGGCGTGACGCTTCGATGCTGCTGCGTCCGGTCTCCAGGTCGGCGGCCATGCGATTGAACGACTCGACCAGCCGGCCGATTTCGCTGCCTGCCTTGATATCGACGCGATAATCGAGGCGGCCGCGGGAGATTTCATGCGTCGCTTCCGCCAGCGCCACCAGCGGGCGCGTCACCGCCTTGGAGAGGAACAGAGCCAGCCACGTCGAGGCGAACAGCACGCCTACCGTCAACAGCAACAAAAGTCCCAGGTACGTGCGCCGCAGCCTTCGTCTTTGCAGGCGCAATTGCTGATACTGCTCCTGGCTGCGCTCGATGTCGCGAAGCGTACCCATGTAATTCCGCGGCAGAGGCATCGCGATCAGGATCTCGCCGTGGTCACCCACGCGCGCGCGGCCCAGCACGTACATCTGCCCCGCAACATCGAAAGGCCTCGCGTCGGCAGGTTTCGCCACCTGCGGGGGCAGATGACCTTTCAGCAGCGGCCAGGCTTCCGGAGAATGAAAGCTGGCTTCCGCCTGCCCGTCGACCAGGGCAAAGGCGAATCCGCCCTGGAGCGTCACCTCGCTGCGGCGGAACTCGTCCATGATGGAGCTGAAGTTGCCCGTGTGGAATGACTTTTGCGCGTCTGTAGTGGCCGCAATCCGCTGCGCTTCATCGCCCGCGTTGGTCTGCGCGTACTGGGTCATCAGCGAGGCGATTACGTTGGTGCGGTACTCCAAATCCTCCGTCGGCCGCGAGAACCACTTCTCGATCGACCGGTTCAGCAATCCATACGAGAACAGGAACAGGAAGATAACCGGCCCCAAAGACAGGAGTAGCGCTCCCAGCACCATTTGGCTTCGAAACTTGGAACCCAGAACGCCGGTCTTGCGCTCGGCGTACAGGCGGAGCAGCGTGCGTATCAGCACAAAGGTCAGCGCGACGAAGAGCAGAAAGATCAGCGCCGAAACTGCGGCAAAGATGATGGTCTCTTCGCTGGTGTCGGGCTGCAGAAAGGTCAGCTTGAAGGTCGCCTGCGCCAGGATGACCGTGAACAGAAAGAAAATGCACACCGAGAGCGTAATTATGGCCGGAGTGCTACTGCGTTTCTTCACTTGGCGATTTGGTGAGTTAGACGGCAACTTCGCTCTTTATGACCTGATCAATGTGACTTAACCGTGGGCGAACGTGGTTTGGGTTCACACGGGAGCGTCCCAACATTATATCCGCACATGTCGATACCCGAAGAGATATTCGCGGCGCGGACCGCCGCATTCGTGTGTCACAAAATCTGGCGCTTGCTTGATAAGTTCTCCTGTCGCGCCCAACGAGTTCCCGGAAACGGCTTGAGGAGCAAAAACTCGACGCCGGGAGTGGAAGGGAATTCGCCCTCCCACCCCTTGCGACGACTAGTGTTTCGGCTGAGTGCCATGCTGTGAGGCCTCGCCGTGGGACGTCGAAGCCGGATGAGGCGCAGGTTCCGCGCGAATCGGACCAGCATGAGGCGGTACTTCCTGATCATGCATAGGTCCGGCAGGTTTTCCCGCAGAGATGTTGGACCGCTGCTGCGGCTCCAGAGGCCGTCCCGGATGCTCCGCCATGGCTGGCTCCTTCGCCGTATACGGCAGCGGTTCGCGAGGCGGTGGAGTCTTGGAGACCAGAGGCGGAGGCGCACTCTGAGGGTGATAGGCCGAGGCGGGCGGACGCGCCGCCGTCGGTAGATTAGGACGCGCCGCCGTCGCCGGCGGCTCACTGGGTCGCGCCGTTTCTGGCGCAGGCCGCGCCTCCGCAGGAGGCGTTCGCGTGGCCTCACTCATGGGCCGCGCTGTCTCGTTCGGACGCGCTGTCTCATTCGGACGCGAAGGCGCCTCATTAGGATGTGCCGTGACCGGCTGCCCCGGCGGCGCACTTCTTGCCGCCGTTTCCGCTGGCCGGACCGGTGGATGTTGCACAATCGCAGGCCGTTGCGCGGCTACCGGCGGGCGTGTCGCATTGCTGCCGGCGGCGATCGCGCGCGGCGTCGGATTGAGCTGCGGATGCGGGATCACGCGCGCTTGCTCAATCTGCTGTGGGCTGACTCGCACCATGTTGCGCATCACCGGCTGGGCGTTGCGAAATGCGTTTGCCGATACCGCCGTGGTCGCGACCGTTTGATAGCGGTAGTGAACGTTGTTTACGTTCGTAATGTTGGTGATGTTGATATTGCGAACATTCGTCACGTTTACCTGCTGCAGGTAAACGTTGCTGTGGTGATACCAGGGATAAAACGGCTCACCCGGTCCCAGCGGAAACCACGCAGCTACGTTCGCAGCACCATAGCCTCCGGCAAAGCCCGGGCCACCGACGAACGCCACGAATGCCGGAGCGTAAACCGGAGCCACTACAACCGGCCCCGGCAACCATCCCCATCGCGGACCAACCTGCACCCAACGTCCGTAGTGGAAGGGACAGAATCCCCAGGGTTGTTCATCGAGCCAGGTCCAACCCCACGGCTCAACCCAAACCCAGCGACCTGCGCGGTAAGGAACCCAACCTGCCGGCACGCTCGCGGGATACCAGATGGGCCCGTACTGCGGCTCGTTGCCCCAGCTTCCGTAGCCATCCAGATCGTAGTAACCCGGAACCTCGGGGCTGACGTACCGGCGCGACTGCGCGCTCAAGTACTTCTGGTCGCGCCCGTTCGACCACTGGTCAAAGCTGTCCTGGCCGGGAACTGAGACCCACTGAAGTTGCACCGGATTGGCGCCGGTCAACTGCACAGCCTGCCCGCCGTCCACCATTTGATTGACATCACTTCCGGTGACTTGAGCGCTACCACTGTTGACCGTGAGCAGCGTCACGTTCTGGTTGGGATAGGCATCGACTCGATATTCTCCTGCCTGGACCAGAGTGACCGCGCCGCTTGGGGTGTCGACCTCAATCGTGTGATTGGGACGCAAATCATAGACGCGCACGATCACCGATCCTTGCGCCAGTCCGAACTGCATCAAGTCGTCGCTCAGATTGCTTGCGGTCAGATCTGTCTGCTCCGACATGCGGACAGCAACGTTGCCTGTCTCAAGCTCGGCGCGCGCGCCGTTGTCGGTCCACAGGCGGTCCCCCGTGGTTACGGGGTAATTCAACGTCGCCTGGCTCCAGTCGTTTTCTCCGGAAGGCTCAAACGAAACTGCCCCCTGCATATAACTGAGCCGGGCCACCCGATTGGGAGGATCGCCCTCCTCGCCGAACAACGGGAAAGTCAGCAGTCCCGCCAACAGGAGCAGTGCTGTAGAAAATCCGGTTAGTGTCTTCACTTTCCTACCTTCGCTTTCTCCACCAACAACTGCGTCTCAAGACTCTCTGCCTCGGGAGAGGGCCTCGGCTTCTTGGATGAAATCCCGTAAGCAGGAGACGCCCTGCGACAAGTTGCCGGAGCGGAAGGAGTTGCCGATCCCATTCCGTTCAGACTTAAGAACCCATCGTGGGAAAAAGGTTTCGGAGAGGAATTCCCGGAACGACTTGTGCGCATCTGAGCGGATATGCGGCTCTCCAAAATCAAAGCCGCTTTCGTCCGCACCTACGAGGACGTCAATCGCAATCACACATTGCAAGTGTCCGCAGCTCTCTCGTACTACTTTGTGATGGCGATGTTTCCCGCGCTGGTGCTGTTGTCAGCATTCGTCGCCTATCTGCCGCTCCCCGATCTGTTCAATCAGGCGCTAAGTCTCATGTCCCACTTCGTGCCGCAGGACAGCATGGGACTGGTGCGGAAGGTCCTGTCCGATGTGATCACACCTAATCGTGGCGCCTTTCTGTCATTTGGCCTGCTGGGAACGCTTTGGGCTGCGTCGGGAGGTTTTGCCAATGCGATTGAGGCGCTGAACATCGCCTATGACGTAGAGGAAACGCGCCCGTTCTGGAAGACGCGTCCTCTGGCGATTGGTCTGACCTTTCTGATTGGCTTCCTCCTGCTGGTCGCACTCAGCATCATGATTGTGGGCCCGCGCTTTGGAGAATGGCTGTCGTACCGCGCCCATCTGTCCCTGTTGTGGACTTGGATTTGGCCGTACATACACTGGACACTGGCCGTAGGTTTCACCGTGCTCGCAGTGGAGGCGCTGTACTTCCTCGCCCCCAATGTGAAGCAGAGGTTCTGGGCGACGCTACCTGGCGCCATTGTGGCAGTCGGCTTTTGGATCGGTTTGTCGTACCTGCTTGGAATCTACTTCCGCGGTTTTGCGAATTTCAACAAGACCTACGGCACGCTTGGAGCTGCCGTGGCCTTAATGGTCTGGCTATATTGGACGGCCTTTGCCATGTTGCTGGGCGCGGAATTGAACGCAGAACTGGCAAAGCGTACCCGCGCCGGGCCGGTCGAGCAGATGCCCGAACCTCCGACCATTACCAAGCTGGACTTAACAGCTTAAAGGACCGCACGAGATGCCGGGCGCGGGCCGAAGATCCGCGCTATCCCCGGTCTGCGCACCGGCGCCACTTCGCATCCGACCAAGCGATCTCAGTCCGTTCCCGCCGGACAGCTTGAGCCAAGCCACTTGCTCGTCATGGTGCCGTCACTTGTCATCGTGCGCCCGTTGCCCGTCACGATCACATGGGAGGTAGCCTTCACGTTCTCAGGGTCGAGGGCATGGATTTTCACGTCGATGTCGGCTTTCATATCTCCCTCACCCGTCATGCACGAAGGCGCCCGCACCTCCATCTCGCTCGCCGTGGAATTGACCACGGTCCAGTTACACTTCTGGTCTTCTTTGCCGAAGGCATTGGTGTTCAAGTCCTTCTGGGTAACGCACTTCTTGTAGGTCGATGTGTGAGGCGCTCCCCCAAAGGCCGTCTTCATTTGTTCTTCGATCTTGGCGCGCTGCTCGGCCGGCATCTGGTCCAGCCGGGCTTGCATCTCCGGGGTGATAGGCGGTGCACCGTTCATCTTTGTGGTATTGGTAACCTGCCAGAGACCGGTCTTGACGTTCAGCTGCTGGAGCTTTCCACTCTGCGCAAACATAACGGATCCCAGAAAACAAACCAGGCCAAGCACGACTGCTCTTCGCATTCCATCCTCCTGAGTTCTTGCGATAAGGTCTTGATCCAGACGGGCGTGGCGCAGCGCAAATTGCTGGAAAGCCTACACCAAAGCCGGCAATCAGTGTACGACGAAAGCCGAACTCAGCGCTCGAAAGCCCCGGACGCGAGCAGGCGCTGCTGTAGAACAAGAGTGGATGCCCTCGCGCACTTGGACTATAGTCTTACTACACATTCGCGAGACCGCCTGCCGCAGCAGGCACCGCCGAGGAGTTCGCCACATGGGCGCTACAGGCATGTGGTTGCGCAAACCCGACACCCCCGCCACCGGTGAGCCGCTTGTGCTCGTGGTGGTGGAAGGTACGGACCGACGCACCATTGTGCTCGACCACTTCCCCTTCACCATCGGCCGTCGCACCGATCGCGACCTGGTCATGGCCGATCCCCGCGTCTCGCGCGAACACGCGCAGTTTTCGCGCGAGGCCGATGGCACCTACCTCATCGATCAGGGCAGCCGCCACGGTACCTTCGTCAACGGCGAGCGCGTCAACCGTCGCAAACTGGGGCGCAACGATCACATCGAGTTCGGCGTGCAAGGCGGCGCCTACGTACTCTTCAGTCCAGACCGCTCTCCCTCCAGTGCCGCGCAACAATTCCTCAGCCAGTTTTCCGCCTGGAAGCCGGCCAGTGGCGCGGGCTCCGATCTGGAGATGCTCAATGTCTTCCTGGAGGCGGCGCGCAAGCTCAACACGGTCGGCGTACTGGATGACGTCCTTCAGACATTACTGGAAGCGGCCCTGCGGCTGACCCACGCCGAGCGCGGCTTCGTTTTTCTGCGCGACCTGGACGACGAGCTTCGCCTGGCCGCCGGCCGCGATAAGAACGGCGAAAGCATCAGCGACGACAGCACGATTTCGCGCTCGGTGTTGCGCGATGCAGCCAACAGCGCCTCCGAGTTCCTCGTCACCGATACCGACGATACCGGCAAACTGGCCGGACGCGAGAGCGTAGTCGCGCACAATCTGCACAGCGTCATCTGCATACCTCTGCGCAAGAGCAACATCCAGGAGAAGATAAAAGACGACACGAAAGGCGGCGACCATAGCAACGTCCAGGGCGTGCTGTATCTCGACGCCCACTTCTTGTCGGGCAAGCTTTCCAGCGTGAGCCACGACATCCTGCGCACCATCGCCAATGGCGCTGCAACGCTGGTAGAAAACGCGTCCCTGGTGCAGGCCGAGGACGCGGCCAAGCGCTATCGCCAGGAGTTGGCCATCGCCGCGGAAATCCAGCAGCGGCTGATGACGGTGACTGTTCCCGAGGTGCCGTTCGCCAAGGTCAATGCTGTAAGTTACGCCTGCAAAGATATCGGCGGCGACTTCTTCGATCTGGTTTATACGGACAAGGGTCTGTCGCTGATTGTGGCTGACGTTTCCGGCAAAGGAATTTCCGCCGCGGTGGTCGCCTCCATCCTGCAAGGCATGTTGTATTCGCAGCTGGCCCGTGACTCGTCGCTGGCAGATATGATGGCGGCGGTCAATCGTTTCCTGTGCGAGAAGGTTGCGGGACAGAAATACGCGACGCTGGTGGTCGCGCGCCTGCTCAGCACGGGCGAAGTGGAGCTGATTAACTGCGGTCACGTGCCGCCGCTGGTGATTTCGGCCAATAAGGTCACCAAGATCGAGGATGGCAATCTCCCCGTGGGCCTGGTTCCGGGAGCGGAGTTCCAGGAAACACGGCTTCACCTGAATGCTGATGACCGCTTACTCGTCGTTACGGACGGCGTGACCGAAGCCGAGGATGCCCAGGGCGAATTCTTCGGAAGCGAGAGGCTGGAGAGCTGCTGCCAGCGCGGCTTGGTCGCCATCGAACAGGCCGTGACCGAGTTCCGCGGTGACACCGCCTTGACCGACGATTTCACGATTACAGAGATGATCTACCGGGGACAGAACTAAGATCGCTCCAAACCGCAAGCTTCGCGGAGGTCGCCGTGCAGCTGATCGGTTTGCTTCTTTTCCCACTTTTGCACAGGAGAGCCTCTTCGGTTATCACGAAAGTCTTGGCTGTTCCTGCGCTCTTGTGTTGTAATGGGACATTATTCTTTGTAGCGGCTCCACTACGAGGATAGAGATTTGTCGCCATTTTTTAGTATCTGGTCAGCTGGTCAAGTAGGATCGCAATTCGTCTCGAACCTTCCCCAGCGGAAGGTGGGGTATTTCCTCCTGCTGTGCGCCATCACCCTGAGTCTTGGGCTCCCCGCATCCGCAGCCTCGCGCGCTCTTGCGCACGCCCGGATGCATCACGCGCAGCATGCGGTTTTGCGCACCGCGATTCCGGCGCACCACCGCCGGCATTACCAGGTGGGACTTGGCCGCTGGACTCCCATGTTCCCCGGCTCTCATGACATGCTGGTTCGTGAAAACGAGGAGCTGGACCGGCTGCAATTGCCGCGTATTGCCGACGATTACGAGCTGACACGCTACGAGCTTTCGCAGGAACTGGTTCCCGTGCAGGAAACCGATGCCTTGAAGATCGCCTCGGACCTGCCCGACAACCGCCGCTATTGCCGGCCTTGGACGAGAGAGTTCCTCCAGGACTTTACCGACGCCTTCTACAACGAATTTCACATGCCGCTGCAGATCAACTCGCTGGTCCGCACGGTTGAGCAGCAGCATCGCCTGCGGCGCTGGAACCACTTTGCCGCCCCCGAGTTCGGCGATACCGCCTCCACCCACCTCACGGGCGTTACCTTCGACATGTCGCGCCGTGGCTTGACCTTCGACCAGTACGAGTGGATCCGCAACTACCTGCTCCCGCTACAAGCGCAGGGCATGGTCGATCCGATCGAGGAGCGCCAGCCGGTTCTGCACATCGTGGTCTACGAGAAGTACTCCAGCCGCAACGACATGAAGAGCGCGTGGTCGGAAGCCAACGAGCCTACGGAGATGAATCCGCTGGGCAGCGCCGGCGCCGGCACGCTACCGTAACCGGCAACACTATCCACATCCCAGTAAGCGCCGGATTTGCACTACAATCGCGCTGAGCATGAACGCTGCGCAGCGCACCATTTTCCATGTCGACATGGACGCCTTCTTCGTCTCGGTGGAGGAGTTGTTCGATCCTTCCCTGAAAGGAAAGCCGGTCGTCGTCGGTGGTCAGCGGAACGAGCGCGGCGTGGTATCGGCGGCTTCTTATGCGGCGCGGAAATTCGGCGTGCATTCAGCCATGCCGTTGCGAACCGCCGCGAAGCTCTGCCCACAGGCCATCTTCGTCGACGGACATCCCGAGCGCTATCGCGAATATTCCGGCAAAGTCTACGAAATTCTGAATCGCTTCTCGCCCAAACTGGAGATGGTGTCAGTTGATGAAGCTTACGTCGACATGACGGGCACCGAGCGGCTACACGGCCCGCCGCTGCGCGCCGCGCATGCGCTGCACACCGCGATGAAAGAAACCACGCAGCTGAACTGCTCGATCGGTATCGGCACCTCGCGCCTGGTGGCCAAGGTCTGTTCCGATCAGGCGAAGCCAAACGGTGTGCTGTGGATTGTGCCCGGCGGTGAAGTGGAGTTTCTCGCGCCCTTGGACGTGCGCAAGATTCCCGGCGTCGGCAAGGTGATGGAGAAGCGGCTGCAGGAGCAAGGGATCATGAAGGTCGGGGACCTGGCGGCGCGCGACGAGCACTGGCTAGAAGAAAATTTCGGCGCGCTGGGACTGGCCCTCTCCGGCAAATCTCGTGGACTGGATGCAGGCGGCTGGTTCGATGCCGATATTGGCGCGGAGGAAGGGCCGAAGTCCATCAGCCACGAGCACACCTTCTCGCACGATACCGGCGATGCGCAGAAGCTGGAGTCGACGTTAGCGCGATTGTCGGAGATGGTCTGCCGGCGGTTGCGCGAGCAGAAGCTGCACGCACGCACGCTCCAGCTGAAGCTGCGCGATGCCGGCTTCCACACGATCACCCGCGCACATACCTTGGAGCGACCGACGTCGGTGGACTCGGAGGTTTTCGCTGCGATTCGCCACCTCTTTCGCGCGAACTGGAAGGGCGACGCGATTCGCCTCCTCGGAGTTCACGTCTCGCACTTTGAAGACGAGAGCGGTCAGATCAGCCTCGACGGCCAGCGCGGGCACGAAAAGTGGAACCAGGCGCTCTCCGCCGCCGATCGCCTGCGCGAGAAATACGGCGAGAATGCGATCTCGCTGGCAACGGGAATGAAGGCACGCTTCCGCGAGCGCACCCACGAGAACCCGGCGGCCCTGCCGGGGAAGAAAAAGCCGTCTGTGGAATAGCTACCTTCGGTTGCCAAAGAATGCGTCCACGAGATGGTTGTCATCACGCGGGGGCTTGAGCCCGACGAGCGATTTGCTTTTAGCAGCGGGTTGGATCGATACCCTCGCAGCATCGCACCGCTCCCACGAACAGCAGATCCCTCGCCCGCCGCGGCGGGCTCGTGATGACAATCCTGTGGGCGGGACTGCGTTCACGCGAACTTAAGGCCGTTCATTTGACTTGCGTCTTCTTCGCCGGCAAGTACTTCTTGTTGATCTTCGCGATCACCACGTAGTTCGGATCGACCAGCTCGCTCACGCGGACTTCGGCAACCTTCGAAAGCAGTTCGTAAGTATCCAGCTCCGACAGCCCGTAGTCGTCGTGGATCCACTTCACCAGCTCGGTGTAGGCGATGCGCGCAGCATCCTCCAGCGGACGGTAGATTCCCGCCGCCATTAGATATTCATCATTCTCAAAGCGCGGCCATGCGATTTTCTTGCCCTTGATGACATCGACCTGCACCCGGACGTGCATGGGGACTTCAATGGCGCTGCCGGCGACTTCGCCATCGCCCATCGCAGCGTGACCGTCGCCGAGATACAGCAACGCGCCCTTCACGCTCACCGGAAGGTAGAGCGTGTTGCCGGCGCTGGCCTCCGGCGAATCCATGTTGCCGCCGAACTCGGCAGGCACGATCGAGCTGCGCGCCTCGCCATCGGCCGGCGCGTCACCCACGCATCCCATGAACGGATGCAGAGGAATCTTGGTTGTGAAATTCGAGTCGGCGGCTTTGAAGGTCGCGGTATTGGTCGCGTGGTCGATCGGGTAGTACCAGATGCGCTCCGGCAGATCGGGATTGAGCATCGGGGTGTAGCTGCTGGTGCTGAGCGCGCCGAAGCCGGGAGAGTAGGTGCCGACTCCCTGATCGCCGTCGACCGTGAGATCGAGAAATTTCACGACGAGCGTGTCGCCCGGCTCGGCGCCTTCGATGTAAAACGGCCCGCTGAGCGGGTTGTCCATCTTCACCATGCTGAGGGTGTCGCCGGGCTTCTTCAGCGCGCCGGCGAAGCAGTCAAGCGTGTGCGTGTCGAGGATGTCGCCGGGATGAAGCGTGGCCACGGGCGGCGCCACGCCGAAGACGGTCTTCACGTTGTCGATCGTGGTCTTGAAGGCCACGACGTTGCCGGTTGAGCCGTGGCTCTGGGCGGCGGCGGAGTAGGTCAGCAGTGCGCAGAGCGAGACCAGGGTCCATTTGCGTGTCATAAGCGCAGGAGTTTACCACGCAGCGCTGGTGATCTCGCGACCACGCACCCCGGTCATGTGTCACAGACACCTGTGACTAACCCGCCTAACCTGAATGACAGGGAGAAGCCCCATGTGCCTGGCCATTCCAGGGAAGATTCTTAGCATCACCGGCGCGGAATTTGCGCGCACCGCCCGCGTCAGCTTCGGCGGGATTGTGAAGGAGGTCAGCCTGGCTTACCTTCCCGAAGCGCAAGTGGGCGACTACGCCATTGTGCACGTTGGCTTCGCGATCAGTCTGGTTGACGAACAAGAAGCGCTGCAGACCTTCGAGTATCTGAAACAAATGGGCGAGATGGACGAACTCGAGCCGACGGGCAAGCGAGCGTGAAGTATCTCGACGAGTATCGCGACCCCGAAGCTGCGCGTCAGTATGCCGCGAGCATTCGGCGCATCGTGACTCGCCCGTGGACGATCATGGAAATCTGCGGCGGGCAGACGCACTCCATCGTGAAGTACGGCATCGACGAGCTGCTGCCAAGAGAGATTACGCTGGTCCACGGGCCAGGCTGCCCAGTATGCGTCACGCCAGTTGAGCTGATCGATAAGTCGCTGCAGATCGCCGCTCGCCCGGACGTGATCTTCTGTTCCTTCGGCGACATGCTGCGAGTGCCCGGATCAAACTCAGGCGTGGCCTCCGATCTGTTCAGCGTGAAGGCTGCGGGTGGCGATGTGCGCATCGTCTACTCGCCGATGGATGCGGTGCAGATCGCGCGCCAGAACCCTGACAAGCAGGTCGTGTTCTTTGCCGTTGGGTTCGAGACGACGGCACCTGCCAATGCCATGTCGGTTTACGCCGCGAAACAGAGCGGTGTGACGAACTATTCGGTGCTGGTTTCGCATGTGCTGGTGCCGCCCGCGATGGAGGCGATCCTGAGTTCGCCTGCGAACTGCGTGCAGGGATTTCTTGCTGCGGGACACGTCTGCACAGTGATGGGCTATACCGAGTACGCCCCGATAGCCGTCAGGTATCGTGTGCCGATCGTAGTCACCGGTTTTGAGCCGCTGGACTTGCTGCAAGGCGTGTACATGTGCGTGCTGCAACTGGAGCAGGGACGATCAGAGGTGGAGAACCAGTACGCACGCTCGGTTCGGCGCGAGGGCAACCGGCACGCGCAGGACCTGATCGCCAGGGTGTTCCGTGTGGTCGATCGCAAGTGGCGGGGGATCGGCGGGATTCCGCAGAGCGGACTGGGCCTGGCCGACGAATACGCGGAGTTCGATGCGCAAAACCGCTTCGGCCTGGGCGATTACAGTGCGCAGGAGGATTCCGAGTGCATCAGCGGATTGATCATGCAGGGCGCGAGGAAACCGCACGAGTGCTCGGCGTATGGGAAGCGCTGCACGCCCGACCATCCGCTGGGTGCGCCGATGGTGTCGTCGGAGGGCGCGTGCGCCGCGTATTACCGATATCGTCGGCTTCGGACGGCAGATCTTCCGCAGGCGGGAGGCGGCAGTGAGTGAGGTCAAGGAATTCCGTCTGCAATGCCCGGCACCTGTGAATGACTCCGAGCGTGTGCAGCTTGCGCACGGCGGCGGCGGCCGGCGAATGCACGAACTGCTCGAAAGTCTGCTACTGCCCAGCTTCGGCAACGAGGCGCTGCTGGAGCGGCACGACGGCGCTACGTTGAAGATTGCCGGCGCAAAACTGGCGTTCACCACTGACTCCTACGTTGTAAGACCTCTGTTCTTTCCCGGCGGCGACATCGGGACGCTTGCGATCAACGGCACGGTAAATGACCTCGCGATGTGCGGGGCTCGGCCGCTGTATCTCAGCTCGGCGCTGATCCTGGAAGAAGGACTGCCCATGGAGATACTCCGGCGGGTGGTCGAGTCAATGCGCGTCTCCGCTATAGCTGCCGGCGTTCAGCTTGTCACCGGCGATACGAAAGTTGTGGACAAAGGCAAGGGCGACGGGATCTTCATCAACACGGCGGGCATCGGCGTGATCGAACATGACATTTTGATTTCACCGAAGAATGTGCGGCCGGGGGATACGATCATTCTCAGCGGCGATATCGGGCGGCACGGCATCGCAATCATGGCGACGCGCGAAGGGCTGTCGTTTGAGAGCGCGATTGAATCCGATTGCGCTCCGTTGTGGGAGCCAGTGCAGGCTTTGCTTGACGCGGGCGTTGAGATTCACTGCCTGCGCGACTTGACGCGCGGGGGCATTAGCAGTGGGTTAATCGAGATCGCGGAAGCCAGCGGCGTGCGCTGCGCGATCACACAGGCTGACGTGCCGGTTCTCGAGGAAGTCGCGGGTGCGTGCGAGATTCTCGGGCTCGATCCCCTGTACCTCGCAAACGAGGGACGGTTTGCAGCGTTCGTGCCGAACGACGAGGCGGATCGAACGGTCCAGATTTTGCGGCAGTTCGCTGTCAGTGGTGACGCTGTTCGCATCGGCAACGTTGTCGACGGTCCGGCGGGATTGGTCACGCTTCGGACGGAGTTGGGGACCGAGCGTGTGGTCGACATGCTTAGCGGTGAACAGCTGCCCCGCATCTGCTGAATTACAACTTTGCTCATTTCTAACCACCTTCCATTCGGGACGAAAAGACTCCCACCCAGGCAAAAGACGCTTGCGTTGGCCACCCGCTTCGCAGGCGAGTCGAGCTTCCTCTCCAGATAACAACACTAAGGGCGGGATGAAGGCCTATCGTTGGGAACTTGCCAATGCGGAAGCCTGTTTCAGGCGCCGACCAGTTTTTCCAGGACGGATTTGTTGCGGATGGTCAGGGTGGAGCCCTTCAACACGGCGATCTGGCGCTTGCGGAAATCGGCAAGGACGCGGGTAACGGTCTCGCGCGAGGTGCCGATGATCTGCGCGATCTCTTCGTGGGTCAGCGCGAGCTTGACTTTCGGCTCAGCCTGATCGTGTGTGCTCGCTGTCCACTCCAGCAGCAAGCGCGCGAGACGCTCCGGTGCGGAGTGCGAGAGCCCGAGGCTGCGGATCTGCTGGTACGCGCTCTGACAATCTTTGCTCAGATGCTGCGCCGCCTTCAGGCAGGCGTCTCCGTGCTTTTGCAGGAAATTGAGGAACTCTTCACGTTTGATGAAGTTGAGCTGGCAGGGCTGGCCTGTCTCGGCGGTGATTTCGTATGGCGTGCCGGAGACGGTAGCGTGCATGCCCAGCACCTCTCCCGGCTGCGCAATTTTCAGGATCAGGGTCTTGCCTTCGGCCGAGGTGGTGGAGAGCTTCACCCGCCCCTTGCATAGCATGTAGATTCCGCGCGGGGATTGGCCTTCGACAAACAGCACCGCTCCGGCCGGATATGAGGCCGAATACTTGATCTTGTCGAACGCCTCGAGAGCGGTCTTGGGAAGCGAACAGAAAAAGCTGTCGGTCCGCAGTTTGCAAATTACGCAATTTTCAACCAGCTCAAAGCCGTAAGGTGATCCCACATGCCCTCCGACATTACTACTATGCTATCACCGCTCGGGGGTTGGACATCCCCAATAAGTAGCAGGAAAACAGCAATCAGCCGTCAGCATTCGGCTTTCAGCCAAGCGCGAACCGTCGGCAGCAGCAATTGACCGCACCAGGTCTCCGGCTCAAGGCTGAGTGCTGAGTGCTGAATGTAGACAGCCAGGCGCCCTCGTGATGCTTGTCACAAGCCCCGGTATCCGGAATCACAGACCCCGGCCCATGCGGCGAAGGACAATCCGCCAACAACGGCTCAAAAGGCGGGAAGCGAGGTCTCATAACTTCCTCCTGTCGGGACCGGCCGAAGAAACTCGTTTCGCGGCCGGAAGCCGGAATCCCAAGTTCTGGCTCGCTTATGCGCACCCGCAGGGAGAACGCTTGACCACTCTCCTCTACCCCATATCGCTTCCCGCCGACGGTTGTCCGCCCGACACGGTCTCGCCCAGACCGGCACGGCTTGTTTGTAGATCGAGATGACGTGGAGGCAAATTCGCTGATCCGGCCGGCACCAGCGGCGGCTTGCTCGACAGTTCACCCGTAATTGCAGAGATATTTCCCGGGCCCAGATAAGTTAAACAATCTCTTAACGCGGCAATACTAACGAACGTTCGATAACAAGGAGATTCAAGATGGCGGCGACAGCAGAATTAATCCAGGCGCCGGAAATCATCGAAACCGGCTATACCGGCTTAAACCGGTGGTGGCGCGTCTTCGGCGGGCTGATGATGAACATCGCCCTGGGCACCTTGTATGCGTGGAGCGTCTTCGTCGCTCCGCTGGAGAAGCAGTTCGGGTGGAAGCGCGCCGACACCTCGATGGTCTTCACCATCGCGGTTGTGGTGTTCGCCCTCAGCTTCATTGTTGCCGGACGGCTGCAGGACAAGTTCGGGCCGTTCTGGGTCTCGCTCACCGGCGGCGTGCTGGTGAGCCTCGGCTTCTTCCTGTGCGCCTTCACCCACAGCCTCACGTACCTGTTTGTTTGCTTCGGCGTGATCGGCGGCCTAGGCAACGGCTTCGGCTATGCGACCCCCATTCCCGTGATGGCCAAGTGGTTCCCCGACAAGCGAGGCCTGGCGGTTGGCTTGGCAGTTGGCGGCTACGGCGCCGGATCGGCGCTCTTCGGGCCACTGGCGAACCTGAAGCTCATCCCTGCCTACGGTGTACAGACCACGTTCATGATCCTGGGCGCGATCTTCCTGGTGATGACGGTGATCGGCACCTTCCTGTTGAAGAATCCGCCTGCGGGGTACAAGCCCGCCGGATGGACGCCTGCTCCTTCGACGGCCAAGGCGGCGGCAACCACACAGGAATTCACGCCGGGTGAAGTACTGACGACGCCCGCGTTCTATTTCATGTGGTTTGCCTATGCGCTCGGTGCTTCCGCCGGCCTGATGGTGATCAGCCAGCTGGTGCCGTTCGCGAAAAGCGTGCACATCTCCAGCGCCGCGCTGGCGACGATGACCCTGGTGGTCGGCGCGGCGGGCAATGCGTCGGGACGAATCCTGTCAGGGTGGATGTCCGACGCACTCGGCCGGCTAAACGTGCTGCGTCTGATGATTGCAATCTCAATGATCTCGATGCCGCTGCTGTACCTGGCCGGCGGCACCGTTGGGCCGCTGTATGTGGCGGTGTTCGTTGTCTACTGGTGCTACGGCACGCAGCTGTCGGTGAATGCGGCGGCGACGGCTGATTTCTTCGGTGCGAAGAATGCCGGCATGAACTACGGCATGCTGTTCACCGCATGGGGCGTGGCGGGTGTGATTGGGCCGAGAATTGGCGGTGTTCTGTTCGACAAGTACAAGAACTACCAGATGGCCTTCTACACGGCCGCCGTGCTGGCCGCGGTTGCGCTGGTGGCGGAGCTGTTCGCGCGCCGCCCCAAGCATGTCTGATGGTTCTTCGGGGGCCGGAACTTCCACAGTTCCGGCTCAATGTTCCTGGGCACGATCATCTGTTCCAAGTTTGCAAGGAGTGTTCTAATCATGACCAGTGCGACCAAGCCTGTTGAAGCCCCGGAGACAACCAGAGTGGCCAATGAGGAGTATCCCGCCCCGGCAATCGTAAGAGAACAAGCGTTACTGAAAGATTGGCAGTCCGAGCGCAATCGTTTTCAACGCGATCCTGACGGCTTCTGGGCTGACGCGGCCCAGCAGTTCATCTGGAGCAAGCCATGGGACAAAGTCTTCGAGTGGGACGGAATTCACCACTCGTGGTTCACCGGCGCTCGGACGAACATCACGGTGAACGCGCTCGACCGTCATGCGAATTCTGCCAATGGCAACCGTGCGGCGTTCATCTGGCTGGCGGAGGATGGCACGGAGCGCATTATCACCTACCGGCAGCTGTATCGCGATGTCTGCCGCTTTGCGAACGGCCTGAAGTCGCTGGGTGTGAAGAAGGGCGACAGGGTTGTCATTTACATGCCGCTGACCGTCGAGGGCGTGATCTCGATGCTGGCATGTGCGCGCATCGGCGCGATTCACTCGGTGGTGTACGCCGGGTTGGGGCATACCTCGGTGCGTGACCGGGTGGAGGATGCGCAGGCGAAGGTAGTGATTGCAGGCGATGCCGGCTTCCGCCGCGGCAAGCCGGTTCCGCTGAAAGGCATCGTGGATGAGGCCCTCGATGGGCTGGAGATGGTGGAGAAGGTTGTGGTCTTCACGCGCGATCCGAACGCGTTCTCCCCGGCCAGTGCGCGCGAAGTGGATTTCCGCAAACTGATGGAGTTCCCGGCGGAATGCCCGGCCGAGGACATGGATTCGGAAGATCCACTCTTCATCCTTTACACCTCGGGCACGACCGGCAAGCCGAAGGGCGTGGTGCACGTGCACGGCGGGTTCATGGTCGGTACCACTTATCACCTGCAATCGTTCTTCGATGTGGGCGAGCAGGACCTGTTCTGGTGTACCTCCGACATTGGATGGATCGTGGGCCACTCGTACATCGTGTACGCGCCGCTCTGCGCGGGGGTGACAACGCTATTCCGCGAAGGCGCGATCGACTATCCCGATCCGTCCATCGCCTGGCAGATCGTCGAGAAGTACGGCGTAACGAAGATGTTCACCGCGCCCACAGCGCTGCGCATGTTCATGCGCTACGGCGAGAAGTTGCCGCAGAAGTACGATATCAGCTCCCTGCGTGTGGTAGCGTGCGCGGGCGAGCCACTGAATCCCGAGGCGTGGCGCTGGGCGCAGACCTATATTGCCGGCGACGGCAAGTGGGGATACGTCGTAGACAACTGGTGGCAGACCGAGCTTGGCGGGCCGACGCTGGGCACGCCGGTGACGCTGCCGATGCGCCCCGGAAAAGCCGGCCTGGCGTTGCCAGGTTGCGAGGCAGACGTCGTTGACCTCAACGGCAATTCCGTAGCGCCAGGTGTAAGTGGGCGGCTGATTCTGAAGCGGCCCTTCCCGCAGTTCATGCGGACCATCTGGAACAATCCCGCACGATTTGAGAGGGATTGGCTGGAGCTGCCCGGCTGCTATATCACCGGCGATCTTGCGAGCAAAGACGAAGACGGATACATCTCCGTCATCGGCCGCGCTGACGATGTGCTGAACGTTGCGGGACATCGCATCGGAACAGCTGAAGTGGAGAGCGCGCTGGTTTCGCATCCGGCGGTAGCCGAGGCTGCGGCGATCGGAATTCCTGATCAGCTGAGGGGCGAGGCGATTGTAGCGTTCGTGCAATTGCGCGCGGGACACTCCGCATCGGAGACGCTGACCGCAACGTTGGTTGAGCATGTGCGGCGCGAGATGGGCCCGATTGCGACGCCGTCGGCCATTAAGTTTGTACCAGGCTTGCCGAAGACGCGCTCCGGAAAAATCATGCGCCGGTTGCTGAAGGCGCAGGAGACCGGGGCGGAGATCGGGGATCTCTCGACGCTGGAGCAGTAAGCGAGGAGCTGCCCCCTGCCCTGGCGAACAGAGGGCTGGAGAGGCACGCAGCGCTAGCGTACAAGCACTCGCAGGAGATTTGGGACGAACCGGGGCGAGCCTGCGCATTACATTCATCATTTTGTAACAGCAGTACGAAAACAGAGGCGCATCTTTTCGAAATGCTCGGTGCCGCACTAGAATGCTTACGAGAGCGGCCCCGAAGATACGCGTTTCGCCGTAACGCAAATTCTTTTCGTTATCATCGGAGGCTTCTCAATGTCCACGACCGTTATGCAACCAGTCAGCCAGAATATCGATTCCATCCTCACCGAAACCCGCGTTTTTCCGCCGCCGGCAGAGTTCAGCAAGAACGCGCTCATCCGCAGCCGGGAAGACTATGACAAAATTTGCGCACGCGCAGCCTCCGATCCCGAGGGCTTCTGGGCCGACATTGCGCGCGAACTGCACTGGTTCGAGCCGTGGAACAAAGTTCTGGAGTGGGATGCGCCGTGGGCGAAGTGGTTCGTCGGCGGCAAGATCAATCTCTCCTACAACTGCCTGGACCGTCAGGTCGCGACCTGGCGCAAGAACAAGGCCGCCATCATCTGGGAGAGCGAGCCGGGCGAGGTCCGCACCCTGACCTATCAGCAACTGCTGAGCGAGGTCTGCAAGTTTGCCAATGTGCTGAAGTCGCTCGGCGTCAAAGCCGGCGACCGCGTCGCCATCTATATGGGCATGTGTCCGGAGCTGCCGGTGGCGATGCTGGCCTGCGCGCGCATCGGCGCCGTGCATTCGGTGATCTTCGGCGGATTCTCGGCGAACGCGCTGGTCGATCGCATCACCGATCAGGAAGCCGTGGCCGTGGTCACGCAGGACGGATCCTACCGGCGCGGCACCGAAGTTCGCCTGAAACCAGCCGTGGATGAGGCTCTCGAGCGCTGCCCGAGCGTGAAGCATGTTGTGGTCTTCAAGCGAACGGGCACCGAGGTCGGCTGGAAGGAAGGCCGCGACTACTGGTGGCATGAGCTGATGGAGAAGGCGAGCGACGTTTGTCCGGCCGAACCGCTTGACTCCGAGCACCCGCTGTACATCCTTTACACCTCGGGCACGACGGGCAAGCCGAAGGGCATCGTGCACACCACCGGCGGCTATTCGGTTGGAACGTACATCACCGCGAAGTGGGTCTTCGATCTGAAAGATGAAGACACGTTCTGGTGCACGGCCGACATCGGCTGGGTGACGGGACACAGCTACATCGTCTATGGCCCGCTACAAAACGGCGCAAGCTGCGTCATGTATGAAGGCGCGCCGAACTGGCCGGCGTTCGATCGCTTCTGGTCGATCGTCGAGAAGCACAAGGTGAACACGCTGTACACCGCGCCGACGGCGATCCGCACCTTCATCAAGTGGGGCAACGAGTGGCCGAAGAAGCATGACCTGACGAGCCTGCGTCTGCTCGGCACGGTGGGCGAGCCGATCAACCCCGAGGCGTGGATGTGGTATCGCGAAGTGATCGGCGGCAACCGCTGCCCGATCGTCGACACATGGTGGCAGACCGAAACCGGCGCGATCCTGATTGCGCCGATTCCTGGCGCCGTGACCTGCAAGCCAGGATCGGCAACGCGGCCGCTGCCGGGCATCGCGGCGGCAGTGGTCAGCCGCGATGGGGAGCGTGTCCCGCTTGGCTCGGGCGGCTTCCTCGTGATCAAGCGTCCGTGGCCGTCGATGCTGCGGACCGTCTATGGCGATCCGGAACGTTATATTCGGCAGTACTGGTCGGATATTCCCGGCGTGTACTTCACCGGCGACGGAGCGCGCGAAGACAAAGACGGCTGCTTCTGGATCATGGGCCGCGTCGACGATGTGCTGAATGTTTCCGGACACCGCCTGAGCACCATGGAGATCGAGTCAGCACTGGTCGCGCATGACAAAGTGGCGGAAGCCGCGGTGGTTGGGCGTCCCGACGAGATGAAGGGACAGGCGGTTGCGGCGTTCGTTACGCTGGAAGGCGCTTACAAGCCTTCGCCCGAGCTGAAGGAAGAGTTGCGGCAGTGGGTGGCGAAGGAGATTGGCTCCATGGCCAAGCCGGACGACATCCGCTTCACCGATCAGCTGCCGAAGACGCGCTCTGGGAAGATCATGCGGCGTTTGCTGCGTGAGCTGGCATCGAGCGGCGAGGTGAAAGGCGATATCACGACGCTGGAAGATCTGGGCGTGATCTCGCGGCTACAGCAGGATGAAGAGTAAAGAACCGATCATCTCCTGATGCGAACGGGGCGTGCCATGCGCCCCGTTTGTGATTAGTGCGCATCGATATGTCGTGCTATTTCGTGGGCGACGATCTGGTTACCTGCCGGTGTAAGGTGGACCCAGTCGAGATAAAGCGGGTCGGGAATCGTGTCAAAGATATTTCCGAGGAAAACAAAATCTCCATTCTTCGCCGCGCGACGCTCAGCCTCCTGGTAAACAGGCATGAGCGCCTGAAATGGGTAGGTCGTGCCCGAGCTCAGCTCAACCAGTTGCCGCTCGTACCCCGCTAGTGGCTTGTGGCCGTACATGATGGCCGGTTGCCAGAAGGCGTACACGCGAAATCCCAACCCATCGCCGAGGGTATTCGCCATTCTCAGGTTCTGCTCATAGTTGTTGAGCGTACTCGCCGCGTGCGTTGGCAAGGTGTCGTTGGGTACACGAATGAGTCGTGTATGCGCCCGCCCTTTCGTCAACTCCTGCACGAGTTGCCAAGCGCCCAGACCTCGCAGGAAATCAAAGCGGCCGGCAAACCGGCCTTCCATCCGGTCTTCTATTCCGACGTAGCCCATGTGAGGCGTAGGGTTCCCGGGCGGCATGGTTCCGAAGTCGGCATCGTTGAAGCCGTCGTAGATGATGAGGACGTCCGGACGCTTCCCGCTCTTCAATTTCTCTATCAGGAGCAAGAGTTCCTGGTTGCTTGAGTAGCCCTCGACTCCCAGATTTACTACGTTTGCGCAGAGCCCGCGACTGCTGAGTTCACGGGAAAGGTAAGACGGCAACGTAGCCCAATCGGGAATACCTGTCCCATAGACGGTGGAACCGCCTAGTACCCAGATGGACTTTGCAGGCTGGTTCGCACAGGCTGGTTTCGTTCCTTCAACTGTGCGCCGCACCACTCCTAAGTCTGTAGGGTCATTATTGATGCACGTGCCATGGAACTCCGTGACTCCCCATAGCCGGAAGGGAAAGTAAATATTTCGAGCTTTAACCTTGTGCGCTTGCTCCGCCAGGCATTCGGGCGCCCAGTCAAAGTTGGAATAAGCCGGGCTCTGGGGTGTGAAGTCTGAAACTGTGCTTATATGGAAGTGGCGATAGGCGGTCAAGAACCCACGCGAGCCTAATTCCAGCAGAACGGTACCGATAACGAGATAGCACACGACCGCCCCGACATAGCTAAAAACGACATTGAGACGGTGGGTCGGCGGGGCCTTACGCGTGGTTTCTGTTTGCAGTAGCTGCATTTCACGTCATCGGGACGGACCACTCGCAATCAATTCCTTTGCCAGAACTGCCCGAAAGGGTAGACCTTAACCAAGTGATAGTTTGCGCGCAGGTAATCGCGGAACGGTCCAAGATTATCGCCAGTGGCGTGGGGCTCATAAATGTCGGGATAGAGATATATCCATGGAGTCTTCTGATCGGCCAGGGCACGGATAACAGCATCGACCTGCTCGGGCCTGGTGAATTCATACGGAGTCAGGTGGTCCAGTGGAGTCGGATTGTGCAAGCGGAGGGAAAAGGAAAGTTGCGATTCCGTGAAGAATGACTCCCCTGGCCGGGTAACCTGAGCGAACCATTTATTTTCTTCATAGGTAACGGAATCATCAAAAGCGGTGCGGCCGGCGGGCAAGTCGAGATATGCCCGATAGTGAAGCTGACGATGAACCGGTAGATACAGCAAGGAACCTATCCCAACCAGCCATAGTGCGAGGCGGACTACTCGATCCAAGCGCGTCGTGCCGCTGAACATCCAAACGCAGACAATGATTGCAGGCGGGGCCGACATGCACAGCCGATGATATGTGGGACCGGTGGCTACCGCAGCGAAGAGTGCTATCCCTACGAGCGTGATAAGGAAAACATTGTTCCATTGCCTGCGTTCCAGGCTATCCCTGACTCGAGCTAACCGGATGAGGGACGCTATGTAAACAAAAGGGACGAGAATATGGATAAAAAGGTATGGGATAACGCGAGGGAGATCACTGAAAGTCTGATGCGGGGGAATTTGTATGAAATAAGCTCTCCAGGTATAGACCGGAAAGGTTGGAACATACTTAACTGCGAAGTAGAGTAACGCATAATTTAAAGAGCTAATTCCGGCGTGGTATATGTAGTATGCGAGAACAGTGCCAACCAAGACGGCAAAGGAGAGGACTGCGAAGGCAAGCTGTTTCGCGACCTCGATACTACGCAGCCGGCCACGAGAAATGAACACAATGTAGACACAAAGCGCAGCCAGGCCCAGCACTCCACGTGTTTGGGTAAAGATAGTAGCTACTCCACACAACGCGCCGGCAAGGATGAGTCTTAGCCTGGTAACTCTGTCCAGCAAAACACCGGCTGCAAGCATCACCAGTAAAGTGCTGTACCAATGATGAGTCGCATCCGGCGCGCTGTCATAATCAAGGACAAGAAATAGTAGTGCTGGAAGAAAAACCAGAGGGGCACGTAATATCTTCGAGCAAATCCATAGTGTCGTCCATGCAATAACAAAACCGAGAGCAATGGTAACCGCTTGGGGGACCCAGGCATGCGTGCCAAAGACGGCGAGTATTGTTGCGTACAATAAATCCGTCCCAGGCAGGACGGTGGCAAAATAGTCGCGAAAAGCAACTTGTCCCTGCAGGATGTGATCTGCGTGCTGAAAGAAGATCATCTGATCGCCGCGGGGGACCAGCGGTGTCCCCGGCAGCAGAAACGTTCGCAGGTACAAAAATATAAGACTTATTCCCAGGAAGCAGGCGACATGAATTCTGGTGAGAGGCTGAGAGGGAGACAAACTTGTTTGCTGGGCACGAGCTTGGCTGGTTTCCGATTGAAGCTCATCCAGCATTGGAGGAAGTGGATTCATCGTGCGCCGTCCTCGCCATGCGAATGGCTGCCTGGCAACGACGAGACTGTGACTTTGACCGACCGGATCTTTACAGTTTCGCGATGTTATTTTTATGGGGACTCTGAGTTGTCACGAAAATGCAAACTTCTGGTGAAGTTCCTGTGTGGGGCGAGCGAAGTCCAGCCCGTTCAGCAAGTTCGGGCAGCTTTCAGCAGAAAAGGCTGGGGGCAGCATTAGGGAGTTAGCGGCGTCGCACGTGGGCCAACCGCAGGTACGTGCTTCATCGGCGGAACCGCTTCCAGGCTCTTCGAGACTGCCGCGGCAACCATGGCATTGCCGGCTGCGTTGAAATGGATATCACCCAGGATGTAGTTGTTAACGTACCAGCAGCCAGGTTCCCAGGAAGGACACTTCGCCTGAGCGTCGAAGAACGCAGGGAAGACAGTAACAAAGCGCTTGCACCTTCCCTCACACCATTGGCGCCAAATGCGAACCTGTCGCGAGTCGACGTTGTCGTGGACGAGTTGAGCCGGCCAAGGGTACACCACCACGCTGATGGGGATATTCCGCTTCGCGAGCTCCTCGCGCAATTCGTCCATCTTCTCGAATTCTTTCCCGATGCCACGCTCCACCCCAAGGGGAGCGTATCCCATGGAGAAAAGCCGCTTCTCGTCAACTTTCCGGTACGGCCAAGCCGAACGTTCCAGGTCGAAGATGTTGCCGTTGTAAATGCGCACAAGGTGATACCAACCAAAGCGGACGGCCGTCCGCTCCATGAACTCCCACAAGTAATTGGTGAGGACAAGATGCGTCATTACCCAGTCTCGCAACTTGTAATATTTCGTCGGCTTGTGGTTCTGATAGTGGTCGGGGAAGGCAACCGCGCCGGAGGAGTCGATGTCGTGAACCAGCGCGGCTTCATCCTGCACATCCGAGATGTCGATAAAAACGACAACCTCATCGAAATCTAATCCCGTATTCAAGGCTCGGCGTGCGGTAGTCAAGTAAGTGGAAGGCGAGTATCCATCCACTCCGCCATTCAGGAATTCATATTGTGGAAACTTCTCCGCGAGACGGGCAATGTAGCTCTCGCTCCACTCTCCCTTCGATTCGGTGAAGGAATCTCCCAGCATCAGAATCCTCGGCTTGGCCGCCGTAAGGGGAACCTGCCTCACGGTTTGATCACGGAATCCCAGGCTGTTAACGGAGAGGCGGTATCTGTCGCGTCCCCATGCGTGAATCGTGGAGCAGTTGGGACGCAGGGCATAGACTCGCACGGCATCCTGGACCTTGCATCCCGTCAGTTCCTCACGCGTGGGGTACGCCGATTTGCGAGAAGAGAAGCTGTACACGCCGTCGAGCACGACAAACATCGCGGCGCAGAACACGCACGACACGAGCAAGAGGAGAAATTTCTTTCCGAGATGACGCGAAGAACCAGCGGAGCGCACAACACCCGGTTTCGATACCGTCTCTGAACGGGGCAAGACTTTCCTCATACAGAAGCATCGGTAATGGCGCAATCAGCGATAACGAACGGGCCGTCGGCGTTTGTCGTCGTCTTTTGGAAGGGGCACGGGAATTTCGAGCATGGGACGGCCCATGCGTTCAGCTTCCTCGGGAGTTATGCCGGCCATCTGCATGCGGCGGTTCTGAATTTCGCGCAGCTGGGCGAGCACCTCGCGCTCTTGCTCGACATATTCGTCCTCGGTGATGGATCCTTCTTCCAGGAGAGTCTGCAGTTCGAGGAGGCGCTCCTTGATGGGAGCGTCGTCGGTGTATTGCTCTTCGGCGGCGCGCGCGAGGGTGCGCAGGATGAATTTGAATCCTGAGATAGGCGAGAGCAGGAGATCGTCGATCAGGAGCATGGTTGATGCCGTTCCCCCGGAACCTATGGGTGTGATACGAAAGCGTCACCCAAGGCTCCATCCCCAAGGTAGGGCTGTAACGCCCTTGGGCTGGCGGCGTGAACGCCACCAGCACAGCCGGTCTGGACACCGGCGCTGCCGTCATCCCGAACTGCTGGGTTCGAGTTTCAGCCGAATATTCACGAAGTTGTACGGCGGCCACGGGCCGGTGTACTTGAAGTTCAGCCGGTCGCCGAATTTCTTTGCAACGCGATTTACTGCCGCATCGAATTCCACTTCGCGTTCGCGCTCCAACAGGAAAGCCGCGTTCATAATCATCTTGTCGCCGATGGGCTTGTTGTCGCGCGAGGCGACGCAGATGGTGCGCAGCGTCTCGTAGATTTCACGCACGTACTCCGCCGCGCGTTCCTCCAGCGCCTTGTCGATCATGCGGCCCAGCTGCATGCGCGCGAAATAAGTCGATTGCAGGTGCTTGCGCGTGATCTCCTGGTGAAAGCGGTGGATCTCTTCATGCTCGCGCTGCAACTCCTCGACGATGCGATCGCGGTCCCAGGTGACCTTGAGGCCGAACTCGACTTTGCCGGCCATCTGCTTCAACACATCTTTCACCGAGGGATAAATGCTGCGCAGCACTTCGCGAATGTCGCCATCGGTGCGGAAGACGGTACCGAAGCTCATGGGGATGATGGTGTGCGTCTTCATCACGGTTTCGATGACGTGCTCGTGGGCCAGGGCGTTCTCGCGCGTGGGATCGAAGATGAAGACCGCTGTCCGGCTGACGATGGCCGCGATGTCGCCGTGAGTGACGACATAAACCATTTCGCCGCTGCCGCCGATACCCATGCGGCCGAAGGTAACCGGGTCGCGCGATTCGATGATGCCGTAGACGTAGCGGCCTTCCTGGCGGACGTCGGGCACAGGAATTGGACCGGGCGCGAACTTGCCGGCCGGCTCGAGTTTTGGTTCGCGCGTCATGGCGGTTGCGGGAACCATCGCGATAGGCTGCGGTCTCGGGACTGGCTTCTTGATATTTTTCGACTTAGTGGCTTTGCTGGCCGGTGGGCGCTTAGCCGGCCGCTTCATGCTCCTCATAATTTTCCCTCAGCAGTTGAGAAATGGTTTCCAGCAGCTCCTTGATATCGATGGGCTTGAACAGGACTGGAATACCAAGCTCCTCCGCGTGTTCATTAGCTTCCGGCGTGGCGTAACCGGTCAGCAAAACTGTCGGCATATTCGGATTCTTCTGGCGCGCAAAATCGATCACGTCGAAACCGTTCTCCTGCTTCTCCAGCGAGAGGTCGCACAGGAGCAGGTCGATACGCGTGGCCGCCAGACACTCGCGAGCTTCTTCCGACGACAGGGCCGCACTGACCTCGTAACCCTGCTGCTGCAGGATCAGCCGGTAGGTGACCAGCACATTCGGCTCATCATCGACAACGAGAATGTGAGGTTTAGCATTCACTGGCTTCACCGCACCGCCGGAAGCTCGATGGCAAACACGGTCCCTTTTCCGACTTTACTGCGGACGCGAAGTTTGCCGCCATGATTTTCGATAATGCCTTTGACGATCCACAATCCCAGGCCGGTGCCGCGCTCGCCCTTGGTGGTCATGAAAGGCTCAAACATTGTATCCAGCACATTGTCAGAGATGCCGGAACCGGAGTCGGCGACGATGATGCGAATGCTTTCGCGCATACCTTCATGCCGAACCAGGTGAGTCCGCAGGCGCAGCACTCCGCCTTGACTCATGCTGTCCTTGGCGTTCACAACCAGATTGGAGAGCACCTGGCGTATTTGATCGGCCGATCCGAGTGCGGGCGGCAAATCGCTGAACTCCTTCGCTACCCGAACGCCGGCGCGATCCAACTGGCGGGCAAACAGCAGCAGGGTGTCTTCCACCACCGAGTTAACGTCGAAATTGCCGACCTGCTCGGTGGTGCGATACAGCCCAAGCATCTGGCGAACGATTCGGGCTACGCGCTCGGTTTCGGCCTTCAGGATCTCGTAAACCGGCGAAGCCTCCGGCTTGATCTGGTCGGTAAGCAGGAAGATGCAGTTCTTGATCGGCTCCATCGGGTTGTTGACTTCGTGGGCGATGGTGCCGGCCAGACGGCCCGCTGCGGCGAACTTCTCCATCTCCAGCATGCGCCGCTCCAGCTTGAGCTGCTCCAGGCGGCGAACCGCCGTGAGGTCGCGCAACACCGTGACCGTGTAAGCGACCAGTCCGCGCTCGTCGTAGATCTTGCCCGAGCGGGCATCATACTCGACCTCAAGCTGGTTATCAGGATGGGTGAGCTGGATGGGCGCGCTCTCGCGATCGGAGAAGGAATACGTGAACTGCGTGATATAGGCGTCAAGCTTCGCCTGATTGCGTACATGGATCGCGGTGCGGCTTTTCTCCGTTCCGAGCAACTCCTGGGCGCGCGGATCGAGCAGGGCAATCTTGGCATCGCGATCGCAAACCACAATGGGATCGCCGACGTTCTCGATGACCAGGTTCAAGCGGTCGCGGTCCTGGCGTACGACCTCTTCGGCCTGACGCAGCTTGTCGTAGTTGGCGCGCAGCTCTTCGTCGGCACGGCGGAGGTCGGTCACGTCGCGGAGCACGGTGACCATTCCGGTGCGACGGCCGTCGGGCGCGAAGCTGGGCGCGGACACGGCCTCGAAGAGCACCTCCTCGCCTTCGATGGCATCGACGAGCGTCAAGTCGCGCGAGGAGTCATTCGCCGACACGGCCATCGACGACAGCGCCGCGGAGAACAGCAGGTTATTCAGCTCCACCGCGCGAACGCGGCCTTCGCTGACGTCGTCGGGAAGGCGGAAGTAGCGCTCCGCAGCTTTGTTCTGCGTGATCACGCGATGCTGGGGATCGGTGAGGATCACAGGATCGGTCATGCTTTCCATCACCGTCTGCATCTGCGTGATGATGGTCTCCATGTCGACCATGCGGTTGTGGTAATGCTCAACCTTGAAGAGGCGGGAGAGATATCGGTTGGCCAGTTCGATGAGCGCGCGCAGCTCGGTGATTTCCGCCGCCGTGGTTCCGGGCGTTATCTCGGTCACGACCATGGCGGCGTAGGCTCGCATCTCGCAGATGCCGCAAACCTGCTCCTGCAGCTGCAATTTGAGATGGCAATGGTAGTTCTCGACCGCGATGCATTTCCGCCCGCGGGCGCGCTCCGCCTCCCAGCAGGGCGTGCGATTGCGATAGATCAGGGGATAAAAATACAGGCCGGAACCTCGCTTGCCGCGTCCCGGAACCAGTTCCGCTTCCTGGCTGTGCAGAATCCGCACCATCGGAGTCTCGACAGCGAAGAGCGAGCTCCGGTAGCGCTGGAGCATAGTCTTGGAGCAGTTGAGGGAAGCGATGGGGGTTATTTCGGAGGTTTCGAAATTAACCCGCGTGACCAGCGAGCGCGGATGGCCCAGGGAAACGATCTCCTCCAGCAAGACGGGGAAGACCTCTTCGCTTCGCTCCATGCCGAGCAAGCGAAGCGCCGAGCGCCGACTTCTCCCAGTCAGGTCAGGAGTTTCGGTACGCACTCGCATCTGCGGGGAAGCCACAGCCACGTCTCCCGGAAACGACCTGCACTAACCCCGGACCACTGGCCTGCGGGTACGCGCCGGCCGCCGAGTCGTTTCCACAGTAGTGATTTCCTCTTCCTCACCAGGTCCGAGTTGCGGACGCGATACCAATCCGGTCAGTCCGACCGCGTCAGCGTACTTCAAATAGGTATCGATGGAAGCGACGACCACGCGCGCCTCCACCGTAATCAGGTCAATACCAACGAGCGAAATGCGTACCCAGGCGTCGATGACAATGCCCTTGTCCAGGACCCGATCAAGGACATCGATCAGACTTGAGCCGCCCGAAACACGTTCTACCGCCATCGCAGATCCTCCAGCCCGGTCTTAGTCAACTAAGTCCTTACGCTTTCTTCTTCTTGCTCGTAACTTTTCTGACGACTTTCGCCGGCGCGCTCGCGGCCCTCAACTCAGCTCCCGGTCCGGCCCTCGGCAGGCGCGTCCGTGGAAGCTGCGGCAATCCCGCCGGATGCGTCAGGTTCGGGTCGAACTTCCACCAGTTCAGGCCGATTTCCTCCGCCTTGTCCACGGAACAGACCAGCAGGCGAATGCGGATGGTAAGTAACTCAACGTTGGCCAACGAGATGCGTACGTCGCCGGCTATCACCAAGCCCTTATCCAACACCCGGTCAAGGATGTCGAGCAGGTTCGCCGTTCCCGAGACGGTCGGTACACGTTCCATGAATGTTCTTCAGAGCAGAGAGTGCGGAACTGTCGAAGCTTCCTTGTTCCCATCGCGCGCGGGGCGCGACATGAACCAAGACCCACGCTTCGACACAAGGGCGTATCGTAGCGGACACGGAACGCAGTGTCAATTTGCTTGCGGACGCTAGTTTGGCGAAGCAGCGGGTGGGCCGTGGCAAACCCACACCCTCTGTTAGGTTGGATGCAGGCGGGTTGCCTGGCAAGCGCACGTAAGCAGGAAGCTCCGGTCCAACCCGGCGCCTGGGCCCCGGCTCGACGTCGCGCACGGCTGACGGAGGGGGGCACCTTCTGCCCCTTGAATGAGCCTGAAATTCAGCCTAGACTCGCTCTAGCAGCGCCCTGTGACGCGCGTCACAGCCTCTTGGTACATCGATCGGAGAACATAAAGGGTCGGCAACCCTTAAGCGATCGAGAGAAGGTTACGCATGGGCTGGATTGAAAATAAGTTCGAGAAGAACTTTCTTGTCACCACCGTAGACTACGTCTTCAACTGGGCGCGAAAGTCTGCCATTTGGCCCATGACCTTCGGCCTGGCCTGCTGCGCGATCGAGATGATCGCCGCCTCCACCGCGCGCTTCGATATCGCGCGCTTTGGGTCCGAGGTCTTCCGCCCCAGCCCGCGGCAGAGCGATCTCATGATTGTCGCCGGTACGGTGACCCTGAAAATGGCGCCGGTGGTGAAGCGAATCTACGATCAGATGCCCGATCCCAAGTGGGTCATCTCGATGGGCGCCTGCTCTTCCGTTGGCGGGCCCTTCAATACCTACGCTGTGCTGCAGGGTGTCGATCGCATCGTTCCAGTCGATGTTTATATCGTGGGCTGTCCGCCAAGGCCGGAAAATCTCTTCTACGGACTGCTGCGCCTGCAGGACAAGATCGACAAGATGAGTATCGCGAAGAAGCCCACCGAAGTTCGTCTGCGGGAAGACATGGTCGACAACTTCAAGGAGCAGATCCGCATTGCCCAGGCCAACTTCGCCAATCCCGAGCAACTGGTGCAGCCGGTCGAGAACAACGTGATCGCCGGCCGCTAACCCTGATCGGATCTCGGGCGTCATCCTTAGCGATGGGCTTTCCGGTAATATCCCCATCAGCGGCGACTCCGCAAGAAATATGCCTGGTTAGTCCAGTCCATTGCCTCTGCCTCCTCGGCAAGCAAAATCAAAGCGCGGACTAAACCTCCAATATCGAGCGGAGCAATTGTCTTTTCGTCCACAAAGATCACGCCCCCATGCGATCGCCCCTCTTCTGCCCAGACCTTTAGCAAAGGAGGAATGGTTCTCCTGTCATAAGTAACCAGAGTCAAGCGTTGCTGGGCCGCTTCCAACAGACAAGCAGAATCTTCCTTTCCGAGTAGGCTGCCGTCCTTCCACTGGACCAACGAGTGGGCCACAAGCGATCGACTGCCACGCTGAATCGCTTTCGCTACTTCCGGGGAAATGTGCTCGTCCAGAAGAAGCTTCAGCATGTCAGCGCCGCTTGCCCTTGCCCACGGCAAAATCGACCGCTTGTGGAAGCATGCGCTTCAGCTCCTGGAAGCCGGTCGAATCGTTCTCGGCTATTGCCTCATTCACTTCGCCGGGAAAGGCTTCCCAGTAATTCAAGGCAGCGCGGACCTTCGCTTCAGGCCACTTCAGATGCCGGGCTACGGCCATGACATTTCCCTTGTAGCTGCGAAGGAGCAGCACCACCTCCCATACGGCCAGGGTGGTTCCCTGGATGTACGCCTGCCGGCCGGCCGAAGAATCTCGAAAATCCAGGAAGGCGAACTCCGATCGCTTGAGGCCTTCTTCCACCAGGCGCGCGCTGGCATCGCTCGCTGTCCAGCCGTGGCGCTTCGCGATGCGCTTCAGGCGCCTTCCACTTTCCACCGGCAATCTCATACTAAGCACTATAGAGCGCGGCTGTTTCATCGGGCCTCCAGAGTGTAACTATTGTAAGTATTGTATTCATTATTTCACGAGCGGCTACGTTTGCGGCATTGGACGCCAGGTATGAAACATGAGATAAGCTTGCCGGCCACCGATCAGCGGGAGAGCCGCGGGTTTGCTCGCACGTTTTTGGCCAACTATTTGTGAACCGCCTCTTGTCATTCCAACAGCTTTTCCATAGCATCCAATCAGAAAACCGGCCTGCAAAGTTGGTGTTGGTGGCAACCGTTTTTTGAACCAATGCTCAATGAACAGGGGACCTGACTCGTTTAACGGTTCGGTGTGCGATGCTCCGTCATGCGGAGATGCCTAAAGAGCTGCGGCGGGTTCCCACCGTATAATGCGGGTTCATTGACGGCCCACCGGACACGGCCCCGCGGGTCGGTTTTTAATTACCGCTATTCGCTATTCGCTCTTCGCTTTTCGCCATTCGCTTCCATCGTTTTGGCGCCTACCCGAATCTGACAGACGGTTACGTCTGCGTCACGTGTCTGTCTGTATTCAGCGCCAGATCGAGTCGTTTCTGGCGAAGGGCGAATAGCGAGAAGCGAAAAGCCGGCTTTCTGCGTCTAAAATAGAAGCGTGTTTCCCCGCTTATTGCACATTGGCAGCTTCAGCCTTCCAACCTACGGCTTCATGGCAGCTATGGGCCTCATCTTTGCCCTGCTGCTGATCGTCAAGCTTGGCCGCGAGCAAGGCATTGATCCCGACAAGCTCTGGAACCTCGGTCTGATCGCTATCCTCTCCGGCATCTTCGGTGCCAAGATTCTCTACCTGATCACCGATTGGGACGCCCGCCAGCATATTTGGTCGCTGGGCACCCTCCAGGCCGGAGGGGTATGGTCCGGAGGGCTGCTGCTCGCTCTCGCCATGTGCATCTGGTACATGCGCGTCAACCGCATGCCAGTGCTGCGTACCTGCGATGTCTTCGCGCCGGGCCTTGCGCTCGGCCACGCCTTCGGCCGCGTCGGCTGCTTCGCCGCGGGATGTTGTTACGGCCGCGAGACGCACGTGCCCTGGTCGGTGACTTTTCACAATCCGCTGGCGAACGAAATCGTCGGCACACCGCTCGGCATTCCCCTCCATCCCACGCAGCTTTACGAGATGGTGCTGGAGCTTGCGAACTGCGTCTTCCTGGTGTGGCTGATCCGTCGCAAGAAGTTTGAAGGCGAGATCATTGGGACCTACATGATCATCTACGGCATCGGGCGCTACTTCATCGAGTTCTTCCGCGGCGACCCAGGCCGCGGCAACTTCATCGGCTGGATGAGCGGCACCCAGGCCATCGCAATCTGCCTGGTCATCTTCGGCGGCCTGCTGTGGATGCGGCGCGTCAGCCTGGCGCCTCCGGTGGCAGCTAAAGCCACGCGGTAGGGTAAGTTCACCACAGAGACACGGAGACACAGAGTTCCGGAAAAGTTAGGCCGAGTCGCGTTCCTGCGTTTCATCGTCTTGCGTCGGCGATCAATTATTTCAGCATGTACCGAGCGACGCTTAAGGAGTGTGATCGTCCATCTTTATCTTCGTCGCCGCCGATCGAGACTCGTCTTCTACATTGCTTCCTCTGTGTCTCTGTGTCTCTGTGGTTAAACCGGTGTTGTATTCTCATCGCTGATGTCGTCTGCCTTCCCTCTCATGCTCAGCGTCCCCGAAGCGGCCGCCGGCCAGCGGCTGGACCAGTTCCTGACCACGCAAATCCCGGAGGTCAGCCGCGCACGAGTGCAGCAACTTCTTCGCGAAGAGAAGGCGCTGGTCAACGGGTCGGCGGCAAAGGCGTCGTTGAAGCTCCGTGGCGGCGAACAGATCACGGTCCTCGGCGACCCGCAGCCGCCGCCTCTGCGCGCCATTGCGGAAGACATTCCCATTGATATCGTCCACGAAGATGAGGACCTGGCGGTCGTCAACAAGCCCGCCGGAATGATGGTGCATGCCGGCGCCGGCGCGACCGAAGACGAACGCAATCGCGGCACGCTGGTGAATGCTCTGCTGCACCGCTTTGGCCGGCTCTCAGAAGTCGGCGGAGAGTTGCGGCCGGGCATTATCCATCGCCTCGATAAAGAGACCAGCGGCCTCCTCATCGTGGCCAAAAAAGATGTTGCGCACCGTAAGCTTGCCGAGCAATTCTCGAAACATCAGATCGAAAAACATTACATCGCGCTCGTGCAAGGCTGGCCGGCGAAAGATCGCGGCACCATCAACGATCCCGTCAGCCGCGATCTGGTACGGCGGACACGCATGACGACCCGCGGCAGCCGAGGACGTTCCGCGGTCACACACTATGAGGTGCGAGAGCGAATCGCATCGCCATACGGCAAGTTCGCGCTGCTGGATGTACGCATCGAAACAGGACGCACGCATCAGATCCGCGTACACATGTCGTCGCTGGGGCATCCAGTTGTCGGTGACACGTTGTACGGCGCGGCGCGAGAGCTGAAGCCGTCACCTGCGAAGATTGCCCGCCCTTCACTCGCACTTGACCGCAATTTTCTTCACGCAGCGGCGATACGCTTCAAGCAACCGCGAACCGGCGAGGTCCTCCAGTTCCAGGCGCCTTTGCCCCACGAGCTGACTGCATTCATGACACAACTTCGCTCGTAAGTATGGAAAAATCGCACAACATCCGTTTCTCTTTTTATGTTGTTTGTATCTTGCCGAAAGCGGCTTGCAGATCGCTGATGAGGTCGTCAGGGGTTTCCAACCCAATATTCAATCGCACAATGCGGTGCTGGTAGGAAGGACGATTTCTGTAGCGGCCAAAGTCATAGGCGACGGCCAGGCTGGCCACGCCTCCCCAGCTATAGCCCACCTGAAAAAGCTGCAGCGCGTCGACGAAGGCCAGCACCTGTTCTTTGGTGAACTTCTCTCGCAAGACAATCGAGAACACCCCGCTCGATCCGCTGAAATCGCGCCGCCAGATTTCATGTCCGGGGCATGACTGGAGGGCGGGATGCAGCACAAGCTCCACCTCAGGGCGCGCCGCGAGCCAGCCCGCGATCTGCAGCGCCGACGACTCGATCTTCTCCAGGCGCACGGCTAGCGTCTTCATCCCACGCAGGGCGAGGCTGCAATCGTCCGGCGAAGCGGCGCAGCCCAGCACTTGTAGCGTCGCGCCGAGGCTCTCGTATATCTTCCTGTCCTTCACCGTCACAGAACCGAGCAGCAGATCGCTATGCCCGCC